>MDTA01017565.1_pt1 | contig 188567 bp, 174 predicted proteins | sample 811151 | NCBI WGS metagenome assembly MDTA01 (sample SAMN05326648, study PRJNA326480) | marine metagenome | isolation source: seawater | place: Indian Ocean: South | collected 2010 | reverse complement strand
GCGCGCCCATGGCGCGCCGCGCCTCGATGACCGCCCAAGGGTCCGGCGCCTTACCGCGCGCGCCGAGCACAACCGGCCTCGACGCGGCGTCCAGCACGATGAGGCCGCGTTCCTTGGCGAAAGCATAGGCGAGCCGTGTCGCCGCTTTTGCGGTTGTTTCACTCATAAGCTCTCACGCGCCTATTGCGGCTGCGCATCCGGCGGCGCGACGCCGGTCACATCGTTGATCAGACGCTCCATTTCGGAAACAGGCTCGCCGTTCCGCAACAGCTCGCGCGCGCGCATGTAATCGAATTTGCGTTTTGTCGCGGCGTTCGCCGTTTCCTTGTCGCGAATGATAGTCGGGCGGATGAAGACCATCAGATTCTGACGCCGGCGCTCTTTGGCGGAGGATCTGAACAGGTTTCCGACGCCGGGAATATCACCCAACAGCGGCACCTTCTCCGAGCGCTCCTCGCGCGTGTCGTCGATAAGCCCGCCGATGACGAGGATGTCGCCGTCATCAACCAGCGCCGTGGTCGTAATCTCACGCTTGTTCGTGATCAGATCGGTGGAGGAGGTGTTGATGGGCCCGGCGATGCTGGAGATTTCCTGCACGATCTGCATCGTCACCGTGTCGCCGTCATTGATCTGCGGCGTCACTTCCAGAATGACGCCCACCTGTTCGCGGGATATGGTGCGGAAAGCGTTGGTGAAGTCATCTCCGATCGCTTCACCTGTGGTGATCGGGATCTCCTGGCCGACCTGCAGACGCGCTGTTTCATTGTTGAGGGTCACGACAGACGGCGTCGAAAGGACATTCGAATCCGCGTCGTTCTTGAGCGCCGTCAGAATGCCGCCGAAAATGTTTCCATCGCCAAATTCGAAACCGCCGCCAAGCGCAAGGCCCTGAACGCCTAGCAAGGATTGCAGCGCCTGTCTGGCGAGCTCCGACTGAATACCCTCGGTCTCGCTTTGAGTCTGAACGCCGTCATCGACAACGGTGGTTGTCGGCGTTTCGAAAATGCCGCTGTAACGAGAGCTGTTGAGCAGCGCCGCGCCGGCGGCCGGAAAAATGTTCGGCGCAGCGGAATAATTGGTCGCCGAGAACGGAATATTGTCGCCGGTCAGAAAATACTGAACGCCAAGCTCGCGCGCCGCCGTGTCCGAAATCTCGACAACAATGGCTTCCACCTGCACCTGCGGGCGCCGCACATCGAGCTCGGCGATCACATTCTGAAGCGTTCGCTGAATATTGGCGTCGCCATTGATGATGATGGAGTTGGTCGCCTTGTGGAAGGAAATCGTGGCGCGATTACTGGAGACGGTTCCTTCGCCGGAGCCACTGCTACGGGTATTATTTGCGACTTCCTCAAGCAAGGGCGCAAGCTCTTCGGCGTTGGCGTGGTTCAGATGCACGACGGTGAGTTCCGAAGAGGCCTCCCCATATTGGTCGAGCTCGCCGATGACGAGTTCAAGACGGCGCATGAGGGCCGGCTCGGCGCGGATCAAAAGGGAATTGCTGGCCTCAACCGCAACGACGCTATAGGCGGCGCGACCGCCGCCCTCTTCGGTCATTTCCTGCGCCAGTTCGCGCACAAGCCGCGCAATCTCGGTTGCGGAAGCGTGCTCCAACGCGATGGTGCGATAGACGGTCATGTCGCGGTCGAGTTGTCTGAGAACCTGACGAATGCGCTCCACATTGTCGGCGGTGTCGACGATGATGACGGCGTTGCCTGACCGCACCGGGCTGACCACGCCATTATTCCCGATGATCTGCGCCAGGTTCGCCGCCGCTTCGCGCGCGTCCACATAGTTGAGACGCACAATCTGCGTGGTGAGGTCCGAGCCCACGCCCTCGCCCACAGGGCCCGCCGTGCGCGCCGCTTCCTGTAAGGGAACGATGCGGTATTTTCCATCGCCCACCGGGGTCGCCACGAAATCATTGACCCTCAGCATCGCCTGGAACAACTCCCAGGCCTCGTCGGCGCAGAGACCGCCATTGGGCGGCGATTTTACCGTGACGCGCCCCTGCACCGCCGGATCGAGCAGAAAGGTGCGGCCGGTGCGAATGGCGATTTCGTCAATGACCGCCCGGATGTCGGCATCTTCATAATTCAAGGCTTCGCCGCAATTCTCCTGCGCGAGGGCATGCGGCGCGGCGGCCCACAAGACGACGCCGCTGCAAGCGGCAAGGATTTTACGACACAACAACATTACTCATCCCCTGATCCGTCTCGCGACAGCTCGATTTTTTGCATGGCGCCATTGCGTTCGATCACAATGGTCGCAGCGCCCGATTTCATGAATTGGCTCATCATCGCAGCGAGTTCGTTCGGTTCGTTCGGCGGCGCCGAGCCGTTCACGAGGCGTAAGACATCGCCGTCGCGCAATCCCGTCGCTTCGAATGTTGCCCGGTCTCGACCGGCATAAAGAAGGATCGCGGGCTTGCCGGCGGGATCGACGCCTGGCGCCAGCCGGAAGGCGCCGCTGAGATCGCTCCCTGCCGGCGCATTCTCTATCTTGTTTTCGGGCGCAGCATCGCGCGCATTTTCAGTTGCCGGCCGGTTTGTATTTTGGATTGCGCGCGGGGCGGTGATTTTGGATTCAAACCGCAGGGACTCGCGCACGCCGTTTTGCTCGATTACGACCTGATCGGAATAAACCGCCACAAGCCGGACGCCGGAAACGATTTCATCGCCGACGGCAAAGCGTTTTTGCCTTCCGTCCGGACGCTGAATGATGGCGGAGCTATTGTCATCACCGGGCCAGACGCCGGTCAGCGTCAGATCGAGCGCTGTCTCGGCGAGATCGGGGCCGGTCTCGACGGGCGCCGCATCAACCACGGCGGCCGGAAACGGATTACGTCCCTCAAGAGGCGTCGCGCCGCCGGATTTCGTCGCGGGCAGAGCTGCAAGTTGATCGCCGGCGGGAACAGGCAGGGGCGCGAAGAAGGCGATGGCTGTGCGGGCCAGCAAAAAGGCGATCACGGCGATCAGCGCCCATTCGACGATCCGGGGGCCGAGCGCGCGGGCCCGTTCGCCCCGCAAAAATGCGGGCGCGCCAAACCCTCTTCGAAGTTCAAGACCCGCCACCTTGCTTAACGCCTTACCCGGTCTGTCGCCTTTTCGGCCCACCTGCTTTTCATAACGCAAAAAGCTTTAGCAAACCGATGAGAAGCCGCCCACTCTCGTCTGGACGATTTTCATTCAAATTCTGTTCCAAAAACAGGGCAAAAGCCCTGAAATTCCTTGAATATTCACCTGCCGAGCCCTGCGGTCGTGAGCTGCGCCGGCCCATCTTTAACGTTTCGGAAAGAAAAACCCGGCGGCGCCGCTGACGGCCCGCCGGGTTTCAGGATTACGCAACTGGTTAACAGGACGTTTCTAACTCTCCCCGCCCGAACCTAGAAATGCGCCGTGAGGCTGGCCGAAAGACTGCGCCCACGCTCATAGGTATTAAAGTCGACGATGCCGTCGGGCGCCCGATCCGGGTCGTCAACGCCCCGTTGCTCCTCGATATGCTTGGTAGCAAGAAGATTGCGCCCAGCCAGCCCGATCGTGAAATCCGTGCCGTGGATGTTCACCCTGTGGCGGAAAACCGCGTCAAGCTGGAAACCCGGTTTTTCATAGACATCGAGGAGACGGTTCGCCTTTGTCAGGGCTTCGCCGCGCGCCAGAAGACGCTCGGAGACCCACCCCCCGAGGATGGTGAACTGCGTATTCTCGCCTTCCCAACCGAATTGGGTGTTCACAATGTGTTTCGGCGTGCCGACCATCGGAGATCCGTCGAGGCCGTAGGACGATGCCGCCACGATATCGCCGTCGCGTTCGGTAATCGTGTCGCCAGCCCCGACGACGATTTCCGATTCCGTGTAGGTGTAGTTGACCGAGAACAACCATTCCTGATCGGCAAGCCAGCCATCGCCCGGCAGGAAGAAGCGTGTGCGATATTCGAACTCGCCGCCAAGGAGCTCGGCTTTGGGCGAGTTGATGAAGCTCGACTGGAACGAAAAGTCGGTCGTCGTGAATTGGATTTCTTCAATCGGCTTGTCGATGGTCTTATAGAAACCAGCCAGTGTCAGGAACTGGTTGCGCCCGAGATAAAATTCATAACGAGCGTCATAGTTTCTGAACTTGCTATCCGTCAGATTGGAGTTGCCGAAATAAATCCGGTCCGTCTCAGGATCGGTGAACTGCGAGGCGGCAAGCTCGCGGAATTGCGGGCGCGCGATGGTATGAGAGTAACCAACGCGGAACTGCATGTTATCCGTGAAGTTCCAGGTCACCATCGCCGACGGCAGCCAGTAATCGTTCGACAAGGATGTGTCGAACGCGCTGGAGTCGTTGAACCGGTCAAAGACGTCCACGGACTGATCGGCGGTCTCATAGCGAACGCCCGCCGTGGTGCGGATCGTGGAAATCAGCTCCGCATCGATCTGGGCGTAGCCCGCATGGGTCGTCAACTCGCCATTATAGGAGTTGACGCCTTGGGTATTGGTGTCGATCAGCTTGAACCGGTTCGGATCGATATTATCCGGCGAATAGGCGAAATCGATGCGGGCTTGAGCCACATCGATCGGGATCGACGTGTTCAACGTGAAGTTGAACGGATCGGAAATGAACTCGCGGTCATTATCGCTGTATTCGTAGCCTGCGGAGATCGTCGCTTCGCGGGCGCCGGAAACCGGCACATACCAGAGGAGTTCAGCGCCGCCACTCCAGGTGTCGTCGGTCAGCTCCGAGAAATTGATATTGTGACGCGTGTTGAAAACAATCGATGGCGGACCAACGACATTGTCGTTTTCGTCGATGGGTGCCGACCTGTTTTCGAGGGTGCGTTCATAAGGCGCATCGCGGGTAGACCGCGCAAATGCGCCACGCCAGTTGACCGCAAACTGATCGCTCAGATCGTGTTCGCCCGCCGCCTGCCCCATCATCAAGGCGCGCTCGAGCCAGGAGTTCGCCTCGGTGACAAAACCGCCAGCGCCGTCAGCGTTAAAGTTGAAACCTTGCTGTACCTGCGCTTCCTTTCGGGTCGAATGGATATAAAGACCGGTCAACGAGAAGGCGTGACGATCCATCTCAAGAGCTGCAGTCAGCAGCCCATTAACAGTGACATCAAGCGCGGTTTCTGTTTGGGTCGAGTTGATTCCGACCCGCTCTTCAGAGGCGAGCTGGCGCACGGCTTGTTCCGTCGTCCAGTCCTGCTTGTAGCCGACAACGCCCAGGATGGAGAACGTCGCTCCGCTATCCATATCCCAATATTTGCCGCCATCGACAGAGCCTTCGAAATTCGGCCCCAGGCTGCCTTCCTGAATAACGGAAAGAGGCGAATTGACGAGGCTTTCGCCAACCGCTTCCTGAACCGCCGGGTCCAGGTCAGACAGCTCCTGATCAGTATTGACAACCGCCTGCAGCTCATCCGGCATGCTGCGAATGCCGTCATCATAGCCAAGCCAGTCGAGATCGCCGCCATTGACGTAAAGGCCTTCGCGAGCCGTCGTGACGAGATTGGCGCCGATGCCAAGCTTGACGTTAAGGAAGTTCTCGTCCGGCTTGCGCAGGGTCTGAAGGTCGATGATGCCGCCGCCAAATTCGCCCGGATAATTCGGCGAAAAGGTTTTCTGCACCGTAGCGCCTGCAAGAATATTGGACGGGAACAGGTCCAGCGGCACGGTACGCTTCAACGGCTCCGGGCTCGGCAGAGGAGACCCGTTCAGGCGCGCGGAAGAATAACGGTCGCCGAGACCGCGGACATAGGCGAACTTGCCGCCGACGACGCTGAGACCGCTGAGGCGGGTCAGCGCCAGCGCGGCGTTGTCGTCGCCTGTGCGTTGCAAATCGTCTGCGTTCAAGAAGGTTGCGACTTGAGAGGTTGCGCGCTGCGGCTCCGGAATGTTGCGGCCGCGGACCACGATCTCGTCGGAATAGGTGGGCTGGAAAGAAGAAAGGCTGCTGCCGGTTCCCGACCCTTCCGTCCCTGCGTCCTGCGCGAACGCAGAGGGAGCGATGAGCATCGTCGATGCGAGCAGCGCGCTCCCGAATGTTTGATACGGCTTCATGACAATAATTACCCTGATCTGATTTCGTGAGAAAGGAAGCTCGGCGCGCTCCTTAAGGAGCGCGCCGCACTATCACTCGTCCTTAGCAATCGTCCGCAGCGAGACCGCAGCTCCACTCGTCCCACCAGTCGTCGTTCTGATCTTCGACGGCGCCGATATAGGACACGTCTTCGAAGAACGGATCGACATTGGTCGGGAGGTCGGTGAAGGCCGTGCGCCCCGCCGCCGCCGTATCATTGATGAAGTCGTCGATCAGGTTGACGTCGACGGCCGTCGTATTGGACGCGTCGGCGCCGATGGAGGCGACCGCCGCCGGCGTTTCCGGCGAGTCGATGGTCAGACCGCCCGTTCCGCAATCGAACAGCGAATTGTTGAAAGTCGGATCGACGCCGAGGCCGTCATAGGTGGCGTTGCCGTCGCCCGCATCCTGCCAGCGGAAGCACTCATCCTCATCGGTGATCACGCCGTTGATGAACCGTCCGATATGACCGCTATTGATGCGGATGGCGTTGCCCGGATCGGTCATTTTGGTCGTGCCGAAGATCGTGAAGTTGGCGATCGTCGGATTGGTCGCCGGCGACACCGCGGTGCCGGCTGACGACATCTCGAAACCGTTGTCGCCACGGCCGTCGCGCTGTTTGACGATCACGAACTGAGCGTTGCCGTTCCAGCCATTGTCGGTGTCGAGCGAGTCGTCGTCATTGCCGGTCAGAACGATGTGTTTCAGATCGACCGTGCCGCCGAACATCTCGATGCCGTCGTCGGAGTTGTTGTGAACCTGGACATACTCAACCGTGGTGCCCGAGCCGACGCCGCCGAAGGAGATGCCGTTCAGCTCGTTGCCCGAGGAGAGCGGGAAGCCGGCGAATTTGACCAGCGTATACATCAGCATGCCGGAGTTATCGCCTGCGACCCCGCCGCCATACTGGGCTTCCGGCGCGGTCACGCCTTCGATGAAGTTCTCGCAATCCGCTGCGCCCGGCGTGCCGCCGCCTTCGCAGCGATTGATCGGCGCACGGCCGAGGATCACAAGACCACCCCACTCACCAATGGAGTCGAGACGCAGGGAAGGGTCAACCGCATCCTGAAGGTCCGCTTCAGAGGTGAAGACAACCGGGTTCTGACGCGTGCCGTTCGCGAAGATCTGCGAACCGCGATTGACGACCAGGAAGTCGGAGCCGGAGTTGCCGAAGATCGAAACACCCGGCTCGATATTGAGCACGATCGACTCGCCATCCGGCTCGAGGCCGTCATTGCCGATATCGACGCCCACATCAACGCGGCCGTCGATTTCGAAGAAGTTGCCGCGAGTCAGGCTGACCTCGGTATAGGCGCCCGAATCTCCGTCAAGCGTGCCGGTCAGGAGACAAACGCGCGTGCCGTTGATGGTGTTGCCCGTATCGGACGTGCCGTCCGGGCAGCCCGGATCGGCGAACAGGCCAAAAGTCCAGCCGGTCGCCCAGTTGTTGGTTTCCGTTTCTTCCGGACCGAAGGCGCCGAGATAATCGGCTTCCACAAAGAACGGATCGAGCGTTTCAACCGCAAAAGGCGTCGCCATGGGCGGCAGCTCTTTGGCGCCGGCCTGGAAGTTCCCGGTGATGGAGCTTGTGTCTTCCGAGTTGTTGGCGTCAGCCGCAACCGAAGCAACGGCGGCCGGCGTTTCCGGATCGTCGATGGTCAGACCGCCGGTTCCGCAATCGAAGAGAACGGAATTGAAGGTCGGATCGACGCCGATGCCGTCATAGGTGGCGTTGTCATTGCCGGCGTCCTGCCAGCGGAAGCACTCGTCCTGATCCTGCACGACGCCGTTGAGGAAGCGGCCGATATGGCCGGAGTTCAGACGAATGGCGTTGCCCGCATCGGCGGCTTTTGTCGACCCGACAATGGTGAAGTTCGCGATTGTCGGGTTCGTCGCCGGCGACACGGTCGTGCCTGCGGATGACATTTCGAAGCCATTGTCGCCGCGGCCGTCGATCTGGCTGACGACGAGGAACTGCACTTTGCCGTTCCAGCCATTGTCGGTGTCGAGGGAGTCGTCGTCATTGCCTGTGAGGACGATGTGCTTCAGATTCACCGTGCCGCCGAACATCTCGATGCCGTCGTCGGAGTTGTTGTGAACCTGCACATAGTCGACGACCGTGTCGCTGCCGACGCCGCCGAAGGAGATGCCGTTCAGCTCATTGCCCGAGGACAGCGGGAAGCCCGCATATTGAACGCGCACATAGCGCAGCGTGCCCGAATTGTCCGTTGCGACGCCGCCGCCATATTGCGCTTCCGGCGCGGTCACGCCTTCGATGAAGTTTTCGCAGTCCGCCATGCCCGGCGTGCCGCCGCCTTCGCAGCGGTTGATCGGCGCGCGGCCGAGGATCACAAGACCGCCCCACTCGCCGATGGCGTTGTCCGGATCGGACTGCGTGCCTTCAAGGTCAGCGCGGCTGGTGAAAACGATGGGCGCATCTGCCGTGCCGTCGGCTTCAATACGCGAACCGCGGTTGACGACCATGAAGTCGCTGCCGGACTCGCCGAAAAGGGTGACGCCCGGCTGAATGGTGAGCACCGCCGGATTGCCCGCCGAACCGTCTGCGCCGATGTCCTCGCCGATATTGACGCGGCCGGCAATGCGATACGCAACCGGCACGCCGTCGCCGTCATCGTCTTTATAGGGAAGCGCAATATTTGCGAGATAGGTGCCGGCGATGTCGCAGACAACCTGATCGGGGCCGGAAGCGCGATCCACATTCGCGCCGGCGGCGAAGCCGGAAGGACAGGTGTCGCCGGAAACGGTTCCACCGCCTCCACCGCCGCCGCCGCCCGTCGGGGGCGTGCCGGGATTTGTGACGCCCGGCGATTCGATGTCGCTGCCTTGCGTACAGGCTGCAACTGTCAGCGCGGCGCCCGCAAGAAGAATAGATTTGAATTTCGAGATTTGGCTCATTGAAGAGACCCCCGGAGGAAAAGGTTTCACGCACAAAGGACGACGCCCCACGCGTCGTTGCTCCGTGCCGATAGAGCAGACGTTTGACAGGCGAGTGACACGTTTGTTTCAGATTGATGACAATTGCGCACAGGCATTTCATCCGTATGCGCACCACGTGCGGCAAAAAGAAATGCGCACTCCGCGCACATTTACCATGCGCATAAAATGCGCCTGTTTAGAAAAAGCGTTTTCAAGTCATGTGATTGCCGGGAGCCTAAAATTCGGCCAGTTTCACGGCGCAGTCGAGGCAGGTTAACAATGCCTTATTCACGAATCAGGAAATTGCCATGGACAGCGCCGGCGCGATGACGCCTCACTGGGTCTTTTTCGTCACAGCCGCCGCGCTCGGCGCCGTTCTGGGAAGCTTTCTCAACGTCGTCATTTATCGCGGCCCTGTATTGTGGAAGCTGGTGGATGGAGAAAAGCGCGGAAATCTGGCGTCGCCCCGCTCTTATTGTCCGTCATGCCGCAAGCCGATTCGCAGCCTCCATCTTATTCCGCTGGCGGGATACGCCATGCTTGGCGGGAAGTGCGCCGATTGCAGCGCGCCAATCTCCCTTCGCTATCCGCTGGTGGAGGTCGCCGGCGCGGCCGCCGGGATCATCGCACTCGCCTTGTTCGGGCTGAGCCTTGAGGGGGCGGGCGCTTTTGTCTTTTTTCTCTATCTCATCGCACTGGGCGCTATCGACGCGGAAACCGGCTATCTGCCCGATGTCCTGACCCTTTCGCTCATGGTCCTGGGCGTCGTGGCCAACGCTCTCGACCTTTTCAATGCCGCGCCTGGCGCAGCGATCCTCGGCGCGATCGTCGGCTATGGGGCCTTCCGGCTCGTCGACATGATTTTCCTGCGCCTGCGCGGGATCGAGGGGCTGGGCCAGGGCGACGCCAAGCTGCTTGGCGCCATCGGGGCCTGGTTCGGCTGGCCGGTTCTACCGCCGGTGGTTTTCCTCGCCGCCATCATGGCGCTGATCGGCGTGGGGCTCGCGGCGCTGCGCGGCGCCCATATCGGCCGGGAGACGCCCATTCCGTTCGGGCCCGCCCTCGCCGCTGCCGGCGGCGCCGCCATGATCGCCCATGGCCTCAACCTGCCCTATTTCTCCTAGCGTCCCTTGACCTTATCGTCCTTTGAATTGGGGCTTGCGTTTCTGGAACAGCGCCGCGACGCCTTCGGCGCAGTCCTCGGTCGTGATCGCCTGACGCTGCAGCATCGCCTCATAGGCCATGGCGGTCTTCAGCCCGTCCTGCGCCGCCGCGCGGAAGGCGCGCTTGGTGAACGCCATGGCGACCGGCGCGCGTTCGGTCAGCGACGCGGCCCAGTCGAGCGCATTGGTCAAAACATCCCCGTCGGCGACAACGCGATTAACGAGCCCCCAGTCGAGCGCGCGTTTCGCGTCGATCTTCTCCGCCTCAATGGCGAGCTGATAGGCGCGGGCGTAACCGATCTCGCGCGTCAGCAAAAACGAGAGCCCGCCATCGGGCACAAGTCCGATATTGGCGAACGCGCTCATGAGATAGGCGCCCTCGCCCATCACCCGCAAATCGCAGGTGAGGGCCAGGGTCATGCCGATGCCGGCGGCGGGTCCGTTGATCGCCGCAATCACCGGCTTCGGCATGGACTGCAGGATATTCAGAAAGCCCGCATATTCCGTATTCAGAACATCTTCCACATTCGCCATTTCGTCGACGGCGGAGACATCCGCGCCGGCGCAGAAAGCGCGGCCTTCCCCCGTCACCACGACTGCGCGCACCGCATCGTCGGCTGAAGCCTTCGCCAGCGCCTGCGTCAGATCCGCCCGCAACTCCCGGTTAAACGAATTGAGCTTGTCCGGCCGGTTCAGCGTAATAAGCGCAACGCCCTCTTTCGGGGTTTCATATTTCACCGTCATGGAACCATTCCTCGCCGCTAACGTCCTGTTCTGGAAGGCATCATGGCCGCAGCGCAAGCCGATTGCAAAACCCTGCTGCAGTGATAAGCCTTGCCCCCAAACCGGAAGGAGCGTCCCATATGAGCCAGGCTGACCGTCAAAAATTTTTTCGTGAAGACTGTTACATCGCCGGCGAGTGGCGCAGCGGCGACAAAACCATTGCGGTGACGAATCCGGCTAATGGCGAGACCATCGGCCATGTCCCCGATTTCGGCCGCGACGAGGCGAAAGAGGCGATCGCCGCCGCGGCGAAAGCCTTTCCGGAATGGCGCGCCAAGACCGCCGATGAGCGCGGAAAGCTCTGCCGCGGCTTTTACGAAGCGTTGATGGACAACCAACAGGCGCTCGGCGAGCTTCTGACCTTGGAACAGGGCAAGCCGCTCGCCGAAGCAAAAGGCGAAATCGCCTATGGCGCCGGCTTCTTCAAATGGTTCGCCGAGGAAGCGTCGCGCGTTTACGGCGACGTCATCCCCTCTCCCTGGGCCGACAAGCGCATTGTGGTGACGAAAGAGCCGGTGGGCGTCGTCTGTTCCATCACCCCGTGGAATTTCCCGACCGCCATGATCGCGCGCAAGGCCGCCGCGGCGCTCGCCGCGGGCTGCCCCATCATCTGCAAGCCGGCCTCGCAGACGCCCTATTCGGCGCTGGCGCTCGGCGTCATCGCGGACGAGATCGGGCTGCCCAAAGGCGTCTTTTCCGTTATCACCGGCGAGGCCGCGCCCATCGGCGAGGAATTCTGCGAAAACCCCGCGGTCGCGAAGATCACCTTCACCGGCTCCACCGGCGTCGGCAAGCAACTCGCCGCCAAAGCCATGGGCAATATGAAGCGCGTCTCCATGGAGCTTGGCGGCAATGCGCCGCTGATCATTTTCGACGACGCCGATCTCGACAGCGCGGTCGAGGGCGCCATCGCCTGCAAGTTCCGCAATGCGGGGCAAACTTGCGTCTGCGCCAACCGCATTCTGGTGCAGGCGGGCGTCTATGACGCATTCGCCGACAAATTCGCCAAACGCGTTTCCGAACTGAAAGTCGGGGACGGCCTTAAAGACGGCGTCGAACAGGGCCCGCTCATCGAAGAAAAGGCGGTCGAGAAAGTCGAGGACCATATCGGCGACGCAGTCTCCAAAGGCGCGAAAGTCGCTGTGGGCGGCGACCGCCATGAACTTGGCGGCACGTTCTTCGAACCGACGGTGCTGACCGGCGTAACGCCGGACATGAAAATATCGAGCGAGGAAACATTCGGGCCAGTCGCGCCGCTCTTTAAATTCGACACCGAAGAAGAAGCCATCGAAATGGCCAACGACACCGAGTTCGGTCTCGCTTCCTATTTCTACACCAGGGATATCGGCCGTGCATGGCGCGTCATGGAAGGGCTCGAATACGGCATGGTCGCGATCAATGAGGGCATTCTCTCGACGCCGGTTGCGCCCTTTGGCGGCGTCAAGGATTCGGGCGTCGGCCGCGAAGGCTCCAAATACGGGCTCGAGGATTACATCAACGTCAAATACGGGCTTTTCGGCGGGCTTGGAAAATAGCGCGCCGCCCGTTTTCGCCCGCGGATTTATTGGGCTACAGACGAATGTGGCGCCATTTGACATTTTATGCTCCGGTCTCCTTCCTCTCGCGCCTCACCACGGCTGGCCATTCCTGAACCCCACGCTGGACGCGTGGGCAAGCGCGATGGAGGGATCATAAAGCAGGGCTAAGGGTGGTGGATAACTCTTCACCAACATTGGGAAAAACGTAAGAATTCACCATTTTTGAGGTATTTTTCGCGTTTTTGGGGTGCGGGTTTTTCAAATGACTCAGACGTTCTCCTCCCCCGCTTGCGGGGGAGGTGTCCCGAAGGGACGGAGGGGGGCGAAGCCGGCAAAGAATTTTTGCTCTTTTTGGGCACGCCCCCATCCCCCGCTTCGCGGGGACTTCCCCCGTAAACGGTGGAAGAGAAGACGCCAAGCAGCACTTATTGTTAAAGCTTCCGGCGCTTCACGACATCTTCAAACAGCGCCCCAAGCTTTTCCGCTTCCTTGTCCACATCATGCCGGTCTTCGATACGGCGACGGCCCTCGGCGCCGAGATCGCGGAGGTTTTCAGGCGACGCGGTCAGCGCCTCGCGCATGACACGGACCAAGGCCTCGCCGTCGCCGGCTGGGATGATCCAGCCGCAGCCTTCGTCCACGAGTTCAGGAATGCCGGCGATATAGGTTGAGATCACGGGACGGCCAAGCGCCAGCGCCTCCATAATGACGACGGGCAGGCCTTCGGCGTAACTCGGCAACAGGAAGGCGCGGGCGTTCTTCACGACTTCGCGGACTTTTGCGTTCTCCATCCAGCCGGTGATCTCAATCCGGTCGCCGACGCCGAGCCGGGCGATCTCCGCCTCGATCACCGCGCGGCTTTCGCCGTCGCCTATCAGGACGAGCTTCATATCCGGAAATTCGTCTTTCAGCGCCGCGACGGCGGCTGGCAATTGCGCCTGTCCCTTTTGCGGGCACAGGCGCCCGACGCAGACAAGCGTTTGATTGTCCGGCGGCGGCGTCGCCTCAAATCCGGAGAGATCGAGGCCGCAATGAATGATCTTGATCTTGTCCGCCGCCTGAATCGAAGAAAAGCGGATGAGCTGCGATTTGCAGAAATGCGTGATCGCCGCGATGAAAGAGGCGTGTTCGATCTTCGCGGGAAAATCGAGCAACGGCGCATCCACCAGTTCATCGGGGCCATGGACCGTCGCGCTGTAGGTGGGCCCGCCCATGATCCGCGCAAGCATGGCGACGGCCGTCGAATTGGTCAGGAAATGCACATGAACATGGTCGATATGATCGGCCGCGGCGCGCTGGCGGAAATAACACGCCTCCATCAGATAGGCGACATGCCGGATGACCCCGCCCCGGGCTTGTTTCAGCAGCGACCGCCAGGGACCGAGCGCCTTGAGCAACCCTCCCATGTTAGTCATCAGCTCACGGAAGAATGCTTTGACAAGACCGCCGGCATTGCCCGATAGAATGTAATGGGTGCGGTCGATCTCCGCGATGTCGAGCGGGTCGACAAGTTCGCCGTCCCGGCCCCGCAACGCGTAACGCGTGACCCGCAACCCCCGCCGCTCATGAGCCTCGATCTCCCGCCGGATGAACGTCGTCGACGTCAGCGGATAGGTGTTCATGAGATAGGCGATGTTGGGCTTGTGGGTCACGGGGGCTTGCGTCGCTCACATAAACAAAGAAAAAGGCGCGATGGATTCGCGCCCTTTTGCCAGTTGCAGGTGAAAATTTCCTTGCCGTTTCCTTAAGCCGCGGTACGGAATTTCACGATCTTGGTCGGGTTTGCGGGCGGCTCGCCGCGGTTCGCTTCGTCCACATGCTCCATGCCTTCAACGACCTTGCCCCAGGCGGTGTACTGGCCGTCGAGGAAAGAGGCGTCGTCGAAAACGATGAAAAACTGGCTGTTGGCGCTGTTCGGATCCTGGGCGCGGGCCATGGAGCAGACGCCGCGCTGGTGGCTGACATCGTTGAACTCGGCCTTGAGGTCGGGCTTTTTCGATCCGCCCGTGCCGTCGCCGCGAGGACAGCCCATCTGCGCCATGAACCCGTCAATCACGCGGTGCAAGGGGATGCCGTCATAAAAGCCTTCGTCGGCAAGCTCCTTGATGCGCTCCACATGACCCGGCGCCTTGTCCGGAAATGTTTCGATAACGACGTCGCCTGTATCGAGGGTGAGAATGAGTTTATCGCTCATAGTTCGAGGTCTCCTTCCGCCTTCACAGGCACTTTGATGTCGCAGATATCTTTCAGGAAGCCGGTGTCAGAAAGCTGACCGTCCGCCTTCAGATACTCGGTGAAAGTCTGGCTGTCGGTTTTCAGAACCTTGATGTCCTCGCGCTCGGCCTCAGGGATGTCGGCTTCGATGCGCATACGGATGATCGGCGTCGGCCGCGAAGGCGGCTCGCCGCGCACAATACGCCGCGTCGCTTCATATCCATCGACGATCCAGCCCCAGGCGGTGTAGCGCTGGTCCAGATTCTGGCGGCTGTCGCCGATCATCAAAAAGAACTGGCTGTTGGCGCTGTCGGGGTCCGTGGCGCGCGCCATGGACATGACGCCGGGGCAATGCACCGGCCAGACATCCACATGGCCATTGGTCAGAAAGGCGCGCAGGCCCTCCGGCTCCGCCGCCGTCGGCATGCCGTCCACATAGCCGAGCCGCGGCGCCATGCGATCGCGGCCGATCTCCCGGAAGCCTTCGACTTCCGTGCTGTCGCGGGTGAATTCCGCTTCAAGGTCGGGCAGATCGGACCCGCCGGTGCCATCCCCTTTCGGATCGCCGCCTTGGGCCATGAAGCCCTCGATCACGCGATGGAAAGCGAGGCCGTCATAAAAACCCTGGCGGGTCAGCGTCTTGATGCGCTCCACATGACCCGGCGCAAAATCGGGGCGCAGCTCAATGACCACGGTCCCCGCAGGCAGGTCCATATATAAAGTGTTCTCAGGATCGAGGCCGCGCCAGTCGCTTTCCGGCGCATTCTCGACGATTTCCCGCGCCGTGGGCGCGTTCTCGTCATCGTCATCCGCAAGAGCCGGCGACAGCATCACAGCGGCCAGCGCCGCCATTGCCCAACTCATTGATCCAAAACGCATATCAACTCCTTGCCAAGACCCGCCCCGGGCAGAGAGCCATCATATAAGGCGCCCGCGGCGAAATTGCGAACCGGTTACTTTGAAAACTTGGCCCTCAGCGCCTCGGCCACATGGGCCGGCACGAAGGAGGAGATCTCGCCGTCGAGGCGCGCAATCTCTTTGACGAGGCGCGAAGCGATGGACTGATAGCGCGCATCGGCCATCAGAAAGACGGTCTCGATCTCGTCATTCAAGGCCTGGTTCATGCCGACCATCTGAAATTCATATTCGAAATCCGAGACGGCGCGAAGGCCGCGAATGATGATGTTCGCCTTCACCTCTTCCGCAAACTTCATCAGCAGCGTTTCGAAGGGAACGACACGGATGGGCGTGCCTGTCGCCTTGGAGATGCGCGCCATTTCCTTTTCGACCATCGCGACGCGCTCTTCGAGGGAAAAGAGCGGGCCTTTATCGCGGTTGATGGCGACGCCGATGATCAGCTCGTCCACAAGCTTCACCGCCCGCTCCACAAGGTCCACATGCCCGAGCGTCAACGGATCGAACGTGCCGGGATAAAGGCCGATGAGTTTGGTCATTATTCCTCGTCGCCCTCTTCCTCGTCGCCTTCCACATCCTCGATGCGGCCCACGGAGACCACGTGTTCGTCCTCCCGGGTGCGGAAGATGGTGACGCCTTGCGTATTGCGGCCGGCGATGCGGATGCCGTCCACCGGCGTGCGGATCAACTGGCCGCCATCGGTGACCAGCATGATCTGATCGGAATCCTCAACCGCGAAGGCGGCGACCACGGGTCCGTTGCGGCTCGTCGTCTGGATCGCGATGATGCCTTTGCCGCCACGGCCGGAGGTTCTGTATTCGTAAGACGACGTCCGCTTGCCATAACCGTTTTCGGTGACGGTCAGGATAAACTGCTCCGCCGCGCCAAGCTCGGCGATGCGGTCCTGGCCGATCGCCACATCAGCGGTCTCGGTGTCTTCCGGCTCCTCGGCGTCCGCCTCGCCCGCCGCGCGGCGCATGGCGGCGGCGTGTTTGAGATAGGCTTTCGTTTCTTCGGAGGTCGTCTCCACATGGCGCAGGATCGCCATGGAGATGACGTGATTGTCCTTTTCGAGGCGGATGCCGCGCACGCCCGTGGAGGTGCGGCCCGCAAAGACGCGCACCGTGTCGACGGGGAAGCGGATGCACATGCCCGACGCCGTCGTCAGCAACACATCCTCGTCCTCGCGGCAGACTTTGACGCCGACGAGCCGGTCGCCCTCATCGAGCTTCATGGCGATCTTGCCGTTGCGGTTCACACGCTGGAAGTCGGACAGCTTGTTGCGACGGACATTGCCCGATTTTGTGGCGAACATCACATGGAAATCCTCCCATGCGTTTTCGTCCTCTGGCAGCGGCAAAATGTTGGTGACCCGCTCGTCGGGCCCGAGCGGAAGCAGGTTCACAAACGCCTTGCCGCGCGATGACGGCGCGCCTTCGGGAAGGCGCCACAGCTTCAGCTTGTAGGCCATGCCCGTCGAGGTGAAGAACAGAAGCGGCGTGTGGGTGTTGCCGACGAAAAGCTGGTTGACGAAATCCTCGTCCTTGAACTTCATGCCGGCGCGGCCCTTGCCGCCGCGTTTTTGCGCGCGATAGGTCGAGAGCGCCGTGCGCTTCACATAGCCCGCATGGGTGACGGTGACGACCATGTCTTCCTGGGCGATGAGGTCTTCGTCTTCCACTTCGCCTTCGGCGTCGACGATTTCGGTTTTGCGCGGGGTTGCGAATTCGTTCTTCACCGCCGACAGCTCGTCCTTGACGATGGTCAGGACGCGATCGCGGTTGCGCAGGATGTCGAGATAATCGGCGATCTTTTCCGCAAGGCCTTTCAGCTCGTCGCCGATCTCGTCGCGGCCGAGCGCGGTCAGGCGTTGCAGGCGCAAATCGAGAATAGCCTTCGCCTGTTCTTCGGAAAGTTTCAGCGTGTCGCCTTCGGTCATCAAATGCCGCGGGTCGGCGACCAGGAGCACCAGCGGCGCAAGATCCTTCGCTGGCCAGGCCTTGGCCATCAACTGGTCTTTCGCCGTCTGCGGGTCCGGCGCCGCGCGGATCAGCGCGACGACTTCATCGATATTGGCGACGGCGATGGCGAGACCGACCAAAATATGCGCGCGGTCGCGGGCCTTGTTGAGATCGAATTTCGTGCGCCGCGTGATGACCTCTTCGCGGAAATCGACGAAGGCTGCAAGCACATCGCGCAAGGTCAGTTGCTGCGGCTTGCCGCCATTCAAGGCGAGCATGTTGACGCCGAAACTCGTCTGCAGTTGCGAGTGTCGATAGAGCTGATTGAGGACAACGTCCGGCGAGGCGTCGCGGCGCAATTCGACGACCACGCGAATGCCCTGACGGCTCGATTCATCGCGAATGTCGGCGATGCCTTCGATCTTTTTCTCGCGCACCAGATCGGCGATGCGCTGAACCATCATCGCCTTGTTCACCTGATAGGGAATTTCGGTGATGATGACGCCGTATCGGTCCTTGCGAACCTCTTCGATCGTGGCGCGCCCGCGCATCACCACGGAGCCGCGCCCGAGCAACAGCCCCGCCTTCGATCCCGCGCGGCCGAGAATGATGCCGCCGGTCGGGAAGTCGGGGCCCGGCACGATTTCGATCAGTTCGTCATCGGTGATCTCGGGATTGTCGATCATCGCCATGGTCGCATCGACGACTTCGCCGAGATTATGCGGGGGAATGTTGGTGGCCATGCCGACTGCAATGCCGCCCGAACCGTTGACGAGAAGGTTCGGAAATTTCGCCGGCAAAACGGACGGCTCGCTTTCGGTGCCGTCATAATTGTCCTGGAAGCGAACCGTATCCTTCTCGATATCATCAAGCAGCGCGTTCGCCACTTTCTCCATGCGGCATTCGGTGTAGCGCATGGCCGCCGGCGGATCGCCGTCGATGGAGCCGAAATTGCCCTGCCCGTCGACCAACGGCAGGCGCATGGCGAAATCCTGCGCCATCCTGACAAGCGCGTCGTAAATCGACTGGTCGCCATGGGGGTGATATTTACCGATGACGTCCCCGACGACGCGCGCCGATTTGCGGTAAGGCTTGTTCCAGACATAGCCGTTTTCATGCATCGACCAGAGGATGCGCCGGTGAACGGGCTTCAACCCGTCCCGCGCATCGGGAAGCGCGCGGCTCACGATCACGCTCATGGCGTAATCGAGATAGGACTTCCTCATCTCGTCTTCGATGGAGATGGACGACGCGCCGTCGCCGCCGGCCGGTGTGCCGGGGGTGTTTTCGCCGGAGCCGTGATCGCCGTTATCGGGGGTATCGCCGTTGTCTTCGGCCACAATAAAACCTTTTGGAAAACCTTTGGGAATCAGTCGGAAAAGAACGCTCTCGCTTAGCATTCGGCCCCTTCAAAGCCAAGCGTGAGCGCCGGTTTTTACAGGCTTTTGGGCGTCTCCGGCGCGTCAGTTTATTCATACGCCGCGATAGGGTATCATGCCCCTGGAAACTCATTGGGAGATGTCATGAAGACCGCCGGAAAAAGCGCAGCAATAACAGTCCTTTCAGCGATCCTTTTGGTCGCTTGTGGAAAAAGCGGCGCTAACGACACATCCGAGGCGGCCTCCGCGCCCATGGCGGCGCCCTCCGGCTGGCCCGACGCCGAGGCTGATTTCGTGAATGTCGAGGGCGGCGAGACCGGCGACATCGCTCTCAAAGACGCGCCGGAAGGCGTGCTCATCCGGGTTTCCATCAGCGGTCTTTCCGAGGGCTGGCACGGGATGCATCTGCATCAGGTTGGCGATTGCAGCGACGGCGCCGAAGGCTTCAAGGCCTCGGGCAGCCATATCAATCCTGAAGGCGCCGAACACGGTCTCCTCAATCCCAATGGATATGAAGCGGCGGACCTGCCGAATATCTATGCGGGGCCTGATGGCGTCGCGGTTGCTGCATTTTTCAATACGGCCCTTTCACTCAGTGACGGCGGACCGCTTTCCGACGCAGACGGATTCGCTGTCGTCATTCACGAAAATCCGGACGATCACATGACGCAGCCGATCGGGGGCGCCGGGGCGCGCGTCGCCTGCGCGGCGTTCAATCTCGGGGAATAGGCCGGGGCCTGCAATTTGGGGAAGTCGCGTAAGGGGGGATGCAAATGAACAAGATAGACAGACGAAAGATGCTGGCTGGCGCCGCAGCGCTCGGCGCGGGCGCAGTTTTGCCGGCGCGCGCGGACAATACGATTTTGCCGACGGGCGCGTGGACGCCGCTCGCGCCCATGCCCTTTCCGGTGCAGGAGATTTATCCCGCGCCGTTCCGCAAGTCGTCCGATCCCGGCCCGTCCATGAAGCCGAAACCGCTTGACCTTCTCGTCAATGCGGGCGGCCTGACGCCCGACGCGCCCTTCAACGTCACCGACAAGGTGACCTTTTACGATCCGGCCTATGACGCCTGGGGTTTTGCAACGCCCCTTCCCCAGCCGCGCCATCACCTGGCGCTGGTGAATAACAATGGCTTTCTCTACGGCGTCGGCGGTTTCGCCCGCGATGCGGTCGGCGGCTGGCGCATGCAGTCGCAATGCTGGCGCCTCACCGACTTACAGGAACGCTGGGAACCGTTCGCGCCCATGCCGAGCCCCCAGGCCGAATGCGCCGCCGTTTCTCTCAACGGCTTCATTCACGTGGCCGGCGGGCGCGCGCCGGCGGGCAGCGCCAATCTCGAATGGGACGATCATATCGATACGGACCGGCACTGGTATTATGACGCCGGCGACAATCGCTGGCGCGCGCTCGCGCCCATGCTCACGGCGCGCAACTCAACCGCAGGCGTGGTCGCCAATGGCGTCTTTTATGTGATCGGCGGACGCACCGTGAATGGCGGCAACACCAATGTCGTCGAAGTCTACGACCCCCTCGCCGACCGCTGGGGCGAAGCGCGTCCCATGCCGAAAGCCCAAGGCGGCCTCGCCGCCGCGGTGCTGAACGGCAAGATCTACGCCTTTGGCGGCGAATATTTCACGCCATCGCCCGGCGGCGTGTTTGCGGAGGCGTGGGAGTACGATCCCGATACCGACAACTGGCGCGCCGTCGCCGCCATGCCGCGTCGGCGTCACGGGCTCGGCGCGGTGTCCTTGGGCGAAGCAATCTATGTGCTCGGCGGCGCCGCAAAAGCCGGCGGCGCGGAAACATCAAACGCACTCGACAGGTTTGAGATTTGAGACATGCCCGGCTCCCAAGCCCCGAGCATTCTGCGAATTTCTGAACATGAGCCAGAAGAATTCTTTGATGTTGAGAAACTATTCGGACGCATCGAAGGTTTTGTTCGCCAGCGCCAAAACAAACAACCTGTTATAATAACAATTGAAACGCCTGGAAAAGGCGCAATGGGTATCGGCATTGGCGCTCGGCAGGGTCTTTGTCTTCATCATATGCCCGAAGACAATGAGCCGCCATATCTCGCCTCGATAAACGAAACAGAAAATAGCGACGACACGGTCGATTACTATTTGTTTGGCAATCACCATACCGAAGTCGAAACCCGGCACATTATAGGTATTGCGCCAGCACTGGAGGCCGTTGGCGAGTTCTGCAGAACCGGCGCACTTTCCGGGGCGATAAGCTGGACTGAAGTTTGAAATCAGAACTCAAAATGCGCTCCGCCCGCCTCGAAGAAGCACCTGCGCTTTCCGAGCTCTGTATGCTCTCCAAAGCCTATTGGGGGTATGACGATGCGTTCATGGAAGCGTGCCGTGAAGAGCTGACGATTACGCAAACGGATTTCGATTATTCGACAATTCAGATCGCCGAGCGTGAGGGAACGCTCCTCGGCATGGCGCAGTTGGAATTAAACGGCGACGTCGCGTCGCTGGAAAAACTCTTCGTTCACCCGGAGGCTATGGGCCTCGGCGTGGGGCGCGCGCTCTTTCAATGGGCGGCGGATGAAGCGCGCGCGCAAGGCGCAAGTTTCATGACCATCGAAGCCGACCCCGACGCCGTTCCCTTTTACATGCGCATGGGCGCAAAAGACGATGGACAGGTTCCTTCCGGCTCCATTCCAAGACGGGTCCTGCCGAAACTGCGTTTCGATCTCGGCGCCGTCTAACGGCTGACAGCGATGATGACGCCCATGCCGCAGCCGGCGATGAGGATCGCCATGGGAATGAGCAAGACCTGCAGCATCGCCTCGCGTCCCGTCACAATCCCGGTCCAGGTTTCGAAAGGCTCGCGGAGAAACGCCGCGAAGTTTTTGTTGCTTTCGGGGTCCACCCGGCCGCCGACGCGGCTCAGCAGGAAGGGCGTTCCCATATAGGCGGCGAGATATACGGCGCTGATCGCCACCATGAACAACGCCTCCTCATCGCCCTGAAAGGTCAGCCAGAAAACCGCCAGCAGCGCCGCGTAAATCAGCGCCAGGCTTTTGAAGACGCCGCCATGCAGGGTCGTGTTCGGCTGCGTCATCTTGACAAGCATTATCGCGGGCGCCGCCTGCTCTTTGCGCTCCGCCTCGAGTTCCGCTTCGATCAGGCCGGTTTCCATCACTTCGGCAAGCATCGCCATGGCTCATATCCTTTTCATGTATTTTATATACATCTTTTATATTGCATTCCCGGACGATATCCAATATATGATATGCATCTTTTAGGAGCGGCAATGCGTCTCAATCTGCAAACCGACTACGCCCTGCGCCTGTTGATGCATCTGGCGGTCAATGAAGACCGTCTCTGCACCATCGCCGAGGCGGCGGCGCGATATGACATTTCCAAAAACCACCTGATGAAGGTCGCGCATCTTTTAGGGCGCGAAGGCTTCATCGAGACGGTGCGCGGACGGACCGGCGGATTGCGCCTGGCGCGCCCGCCCGCCCATATCAATGTCGGCGATGTCGTCCGGCGGATGGAAGCCGATTTCGCCATTGTCGAATGTTTCGAGGGCGGCGCCGGGGAATGCCTCATTACCCCGTCATGCCGGCTGAAATCGGTCCTGCATGAAGCGGTGAAAGCGTTCCTCGCAGCGCTCGACGGCTACACGCTCGGCGATCTCGTGCGCCGCAACGGGCGCCTGCGCCAATTGCTTGAAGAGGAGGCCGCGTAATGGAAACCCGCATCCGCACCGCCGATGAGCGCCGTGAGGAGATCGCCGCCGCCGCCGCGTCGATGGGCGTCGATGAGGACTATATCTCCACCCTTGTGGATACGTTTTATGAGCGTGTGCGCGCGCATCCCCTGCTCGGCCCGGTTTTCGATGAGGCCATCAGCGACTGGGGGCCGCATCTTGCGAAGATGAAAGACTTCTGGGCGTCGGTTGCGCTCAACGCCGGACGCTATTCCGGCAAGCCCGTCCCGAAACACAAGGCGCTGACATCGGTCCAGCCCTGGCATTTCGATATCTGGCTGGGGCTCTTCCGCGCAACCCTCACCGATACGGCCCCATCGCCCGAAGCCGCCGCCTATTTCATGGAGCGCGCCGAACGCATTGCAGAGAGTCTGAAACTGGCCATGTTCGGCCTTCCGGAGATCGGCGCGCCAGGCGGGCGCCGTCAAAGTTGATGCGCGACCTTCCGCCCGGGCTCGTCAAATATGGCGGCACGCCGGTTTTCACGGAAAAGACCGTTCCGGCGAAGCTCACACGCGCTCACGACACCAAAGCGGGCGTCTGGGGAAAGCTGGTCGTGATTGAAGGCGCGCTCGATTATGTCATCCCCGGCCCGCCAGAAAAGCGAAAACATGTTTGCGCGGGGGAGTTCGCTGTCATTGAGCCGGAAGTAAAACACTATGTAAGGCCTGACGACGGCGTGACATTTCGTGTGGACTTCTACCGTAGAGAGAATTGACCGCGACGCGGCGTCCCGGCAAAAGCGCTCCATGACCATCCTCATCACCGGCTCTTCCGGCCATCTCGGTGAAGCGCTCTGCCGTACGTTTGAGGCACAGGGCCGCGCTTATATCAGTGCGGACATTAAAACCGGACCTTACACCCAAGAAACCGGCGATATCGCCGACGCTGAATTTTCCGCCCGCATCATGAAAGGCGTCCGCGCGGTCCTGCATACGGCGACGCTGCACAAGCCCCATGTGGCGACGCATTCCATGCAGGACTTTGTCGACACCAACATCACCGGCACGCTGAATCTGCTCGAAGCGGCGATTGCGGAGGGCGTCGGAAGCTTCATCTTTACGAGCACCACCAGCACGTTCGGCGAGGCCATGCGCCCGCCTCCCGGTTCGCCCGCGGTGCTTGTCACCGAAGACCTGGCGCCCGTTCCTCGCAACATCTATGGCGTCACCAAGCTGGCGGCGGAAAATATATGCAGGCTGTTTCATAAGCTGCACGGCCTGCCCTGCCTTATCCTTCGCACGTCGCGGTTTTTTCCGGAAGAAGACGACAAGGGGGCGATCCGCAACGCCTATGAGGACATGAACGCCAAGCTGAACGAACTCACTTACCGTCGCGTCGACATAGCCGATGTGGTCTCGGCGCATTTATGCGCCCTCGACCGCGCGCGCGAGATCGGGTTCGGCCGTTACATCATCAGTGCAACGACGCCGTTTCAGCCTGGCGACATGGAAGAGCTCGGCCGCAACGCGCCCGCCGTCCTGAAACGATATGCCGACTATGAAGGGGAATATGCCCGCCGCGGCTGGCGCATGTTCGATACGCTCGACCGCGTCTATGTGAACGATCTGGCCCGCAAAGAGCTTGGCTGGAATCCGGAATTCGACTTCTTAACGGCGCTCGACCGCATCAAGCGCAACGAAAGCCCGTTCAGTCTGTTGCGCGATATAATCGGCAAAAAAGGCTATCACGACGAGATTTTCGAAGACGGACCGTTCCCGGTGAACGAATAGCCGGCCAACCCGGCTGGAACCGTCTCGGCGGCGCATCTGTTCGCTTTTTACGGATAAAGCGAAAATATGATGTCGAGATCGTTGTTCACTTCCGCCAGGATGGGCTTCTCCCTTCTTTGTCTCTGCGTGCTCTTTGGCTGCGAATTGCCGAAGGATCAGCGCGGGACCACCGAGAGGATTGAGCTTGAGAGCGAAATCCACGCCGGATATTCCGCCCAAGCGGAAGAGTTGGCCGCAGAACGCGCATGGCTCGCCGCGCTCGGCGAACGAAAAGACGCCCGGATCGAAGAGATGCCCGGCGAGGCTCATGAGCTTGTAGAGGCGCTGCGCCGCGGCGAGATCGACCTCATCATGGGCATGCCCGCCAAATCCCCTTTCGCAACAGAAGTCGGCCTTTCCCGCCCCTATCCCAACCCGCAAGAGCGCGCACAAAAACGCGCCTGGGCGGTAAGGCCTGGCGAAAACGCCTGGCTTTATGAGGTGGACCGGCTCTTGATGCAGGAGACGCCGCGATGACTGAGAATGCGGTGCGCGACCGCCCGGCCTATCCGCAAACGGTTGAGACCGCGCTTGAGGATGCAGAGCGCATCGAATGGATCACGCTCTTCTGGCTTGCCGTTATCGTTGCGGTCATGGGCTGGGCCATGGGCGGCTCGCAAGCCTTCAAAACAGCGTGGATCGAGGATGTGCTGAGTTTGCTGGCTCCCGCGTCGTTTCTCGTGGCGCGGCGTTTTGAAAAGAAACCGCCCAGCGAGGGATTTCCTTATGGATATCACCGCGCCGCTTCTCTCGCCTTTTTCTTTTCGTCCGCCGCCCTGTTCGTTATCGGCGCGTGGCTGCTCTATGACGGCGCCATGTCGCTTATGAAAGCCGAACATCCCACCATCGGGTCGCGAGTTTATTTCGGAACGCAAATCTGGTCCGGCTGGATCATGATCGGCGCGCTCATTTTCAGCGTCATCCCTCCTGTCATCCTTGGCCGCCGCAAGCTGGGGATCGCCAAAAAACTCCATGACAAGGTTTTATATGTGGACGCGCAGACAAATAGCGCCGATTGGCAAACAGGGCTCGCCAGCATCGCAGGGATTGTCGGCATCGGATTTGGATTTCGGTGGGCGGATGCCGCCATGGCGGTCCTGATCTCTCTCAGCATCATCAAGGATGGCTATGGCGCGCTCAAGAAAGCGACGATTTCCCTTTTAGACGGCATGCCCCGCGCGCTTGATTCCCATGCGATCTCCGAAGACGCCCGTCTCCTGAAATCGAGACTGGAGAGCCATTTTCCCGGAACGAATGTTCAAATCCGCGAAACCGGGCGGTTTTTTCGCGCCAGCGTGGAGCCGGAAGGTAAACGCGTGCTTCCGCCGGGCTTGCGCCGGGAATATCTCTCTGAGGACGACTGGCGTCTGATTGAAGTGACCACAGCGCTGCGCGACGTAGCCGATCGAAAGAAGCCGGATCAGTCGTGATCTACGGGCAAGCAGTCTGCGTATACGGGATTGCCGACAACCTGGCGGCTCATCCAGGCTTCGCCCGCCGCGATGCAATCGGCTTCATTGTCATAAATACCGATAATGTCCGGCTCGCCGGTCGGTCCGGGCGATAAATAGCCCTGCGCCGTCCACTCATAAACTTTGCGATGCTGGGTTGCGCAGGCGGATGCAGCCCCGAACGCAAAAACGATTGCTGCGCTGCGAAAAAATTTCGTCTGAATAGATTGCAGCGAACGGAATGATGAAATGCGCATCCATTTTCTCCCCGGTTGTCTCCTTATTATATGACAACAAGACAGCGGCGAAAAAACGGCTCCTTTAAGCGTGATCTTCTACATGATCTTGTGTTCATGCTCTGCGCAAAATACAAACGGCGCCAAAAACCCACATTTGAAATAAGTCACAGCGCCCTATCACCCCTGAATCACCCGGAGAGCTTTTACTCGGCCTCTCCATGTCTGAAGATCAGTGAAACTGGCATCAGGGGGCGAAAATAAAACGGCGCCGGAACAATCGCCAAAAAATAAAGCCCCGGCGGTATCTGCGCCGGGGCTTTTGGCGAATAGCAACTGAACAATCGTGAGATCGGAAGCAGTTGAATTCTTGTAACGCGAGACGCTTTTATGCGTCCGGTATTCTGTTTTGCGGAGCGCCCTCCGCCTGTCATCGGCCCATCTGCTTGAACGATACGCCGGCCCGATGAAATAGCCCCTCAATGTTGCGCTTATAGTGCTTCAAAACACGTCCTCGCGCGAGCGGCGGAGCGAAAACCCTTGTAAAATCAAGAAGCTCGCGCCCGTATTAGCGTTTGACGCTTATTTGCGCTTGGTGCGGCGCTTGGCCGTCTTACGCTTCGCGGTCTTCCGCTTGGTCGTCTTGCGCTTGGTGGTTTTGCGCTTCGCGGTCTTCCGCTTGGCCGTCTTGCGCTTAGCGGTTTTCCGCTTTGCAGTCTTACGCTTGGCCGTTTTGCGCTTAGCCGTCTTCCGCTTGGCGGTTTTCCGCTTCGCAGTTTTCTTTTTGGCTGTTTTACGCTTGGTCGCCTTGCGCTTGGTGGCTTTCTTAGCGGTTGTTTTCCGCTTCGCCGTCTTACGCTTGGCTGTTTTGCGCTTTGTCGCTTTACGCTTCGCGGGCGCTTTCCGCTTTGTCGTCTTACGCTTGGTAGTTTTACGTTTCGCGGTTTTTTTAGCCGCTTTTCTTTTGGTCGTTTTTCTTTTGACCGCCATGGTTCACCTCCGAATCATGATTCGAAAGTTGAAACATAACGCAATTTACTAAAAAAGTATTGTATGCGCGCGTTATTCAACACGCACACATCGCTTTTTTTGCATTTTTTGATTCGTTTGTGTGTTTTTTGTGCGACTAAAACGGAATGTCGTCGTCCAATTCATAAGATTGTCCGCCTGAAGAACCTCCTCGTTCGGACATTCCGCCTCCATCGCGTTCAAAACTTCCGCCGCCGCTGCTTCTTCCGTCGAGCATCGTCAGGTTCGAATTGAAACCTTGCAGCACGACTTCGGTCGTATAGCGGTCCTGACCGTTTTGATCCTGCCATTTGCGCGTTTGCAGTTGGCCTTCGAGATAAACTTTCGATCCCTTTTTCAGATATTGCTCTGCAATACGCGTCAGGCCTTCATTGAAGATGACAACGCGGTGCCATTCGGTTTTTTCGCGGCGTTCCCCGGTATTTCTGTCTTTCCAGCTCTCTGACGTCGCAACGGAGAGGTTCGCGATAGGCTTTCCGTCTTTTGTCTGGCGGATTTCCGGATCGGCGCCCAAATTGCCCACCAGAATGACCTTGTTGATGCTGCCTGCCATATCGCTCTCCTGAAATCTGTCTTTCGAATGCTATTCGCGCGGATTCGGGCCGCGCTCAACGATTGGTTCTCCCCAATAAAGAACCATCTTCGCGCGACAGGTGTTCACATCTTGTTCTGGCTGTCAACGTCGATATATAGAGACGCGAAGACGGTTTCCCCAACGCCCCTATATATAAAAAGAGACACGGCCCTCTATGAGTTCGAAAACGATCCGCGTCGCCGGCGCGCGCGAACATAATCTGAAAAACATCACGCTGGAGGTTCCGCGCGACGAGTTGATCGTCATGACGGGTCTTTCCGGATCGGGAAAGTCGTCGCTCGCCTTCGATACGATCTACGCCGAGGGTCAACGGCGTTATGTGGAGTCGCTCTCCGCTTATGCGCGCCAGTTTCTGGAATTGATGCAGAAACCGGATGTGGACCAGATCGACGGTCTCTCCCCCGCGATTTCCATCGAACAGAAGACCACATCGCGCAATCCGCGCTCGACGGTCGGCACGGTCACCGAGATCTACGACTATATGCGTCTTCTCTGGGCGCGCATTGGCGTTCCCTATTCCCCGGCGACGGGCGAGCCAATTTCGTCTCAGACCGTGACGGAAATGGTCGACCGGCTCATGGGCGAAGGCGACGGCGCGCGGTTCTACCTCCTCGCGCCCATCATTCGCGGTCGCAAGGGCGAGTATAAAAAGGAATTCGCCGAACTTCAGAAGAAAGGCTTTCAGCGGGTGAAGGTCGACGGCGAATATTACGAAATCGCCGATGTCCCCGCCCTCAACAAGAAGCTCAAACACGATATCGAGGTTGTCGTCGACCGCGTCGTTATTAAAGAGGGGCTGCAATCGCGCCTCGCGGAAAGCTTCGAAACCGCGCTCGACCTCGCCGACGGCATCGCCATTGCGGAGAGCGCCGATCCTTCGAGACGCAGCCTGTCGGCTGCTCCTCAGGATGAAGGGCGTGGCAAAAAGAGGCTTCATCCTGAGGAGCCCGCGAAAGCGGGCGTCTCGAAGGACGAAGCCGGGCCTCACCGGATAATCTTCTCCGCAAAATTCGCCTGTCCCGTTTCCGGCTTCACCATTGACGAGATCGAGCCGCGGCTTTTCTCCTTCAACGCACCCGCCGGCGCCTGCCCCCAATGCGACGGCCTCGGCACGGAAATGATCTTCGATGAGGAGCTGGTGGTGCCCGATGGAATGCTCGCCCTCAACAATGGCGCCATCGCGCCCTGGTCCAAGGGCACCTCTCCTTATTATGCGCAGACGCTGCAGGCGCTGGCCCGTCACTACAAGTTCAAGATCACCGTGCCCTGGGATGAACTCCCCGAAGAGGCGCAGGACGTGGTGCTGTGGGGCACCGACGAAGAGGAAGTGAAATTCATCTATGCCGACGGGGCGCGCAAATTCGAGACGGTGAAGCCCTTCGAAGGCGTGATCCCCAATCTGGAGCGGCGCTGGCGCGAGACGGATTCGGCCTGGGTGCGCGAGGAGCTGTCGCGGTTCCAGTCGGTCACCCATTGCGAGGCCTGCAACGGCATGCGCCTCAAACCCGAAGCCCTCGCGGTGAAGGTCGGCGGGCTGTCGATCTCCGAGGCGACGGAGTTCTCCATCAAAAAGGCGGGCGAGTGGTTCGACGCCCTCGAAGACAAGCTCACCAAAAAAGAAAAGGAGATCGCGGTTCGCGTCTTGAAGGAAATCCGCGAGCGCCTCTCCTTCCTCAATAATGTAGGCCTCGACTATCTGACGCTGTCGCGCGCCTCCGGCACGCTTTCCGGCGGCGAGTCCCAGCGCATCCGCCTCGCCTCGCAGATCGGCTCGGGGCTCACCGGCGTCTTATATGTGCTGGACGAGCCCTCCATCGGCCTCCATCAGCGCGACAACGCCCGCCTCCTCGAAACGCTCATGCGCCTGCGCGATCTCGGCAACACGGTGATCGTCGTGGAACATGACGAGGATGCGATCCGCGCCGCCGATTATGTGGTCGATATCGGCCCCGGCGCCGGCGTGCATGGCGGCGAGATCGTGGCGCAAGGCGCGGTCAAGGACATCATGAATGAGAAGAAGTCCCTCACAGGCGATTATCTCGCCGGACGCCGCGAAGTGCCCGTGCCCGCCGACCGCCGCCCAATGGTCAAAAAGAAGACAATCAAGATCACCGGCGCGCGCGAGAACAATCTCAAAAACGTCACGGCGGAGTTTCCCGTGGGCCTCCTCACCTGCGTCACCGGCGTTTCCGGCGGCGGCAAGTCGACGCTCACCATCGAGACTTTATACAAGGCCGCGGCGCGCCGTCTTTATAATAGTAAGGACGCGCCGGCCGAGCATGACAAGATCACCGGCCTCGAACATTTCGACAAGGTGATCGACATCGACCAGTCGCCCATCGGCCGCACGCCGCGTTCGAACCCCGCGACCTATACGGGCGCCTTCACGCCGATCCGCGACTGGTTCGCGGGCCTGCCGGAGTCGAAAGCGCGCGGCTACAAGCCGGGGCGGTTTTCCTTCAATGTGAAGGGCGGGCGCTGCGAAGCGTGCCAGGGCGACGGCGTCATCAAGATCGAGATGCACTTCCTCCCCGACGTCTATGTCACCTGCGACGTCTGCAAGGGCAAACGCTACAACCGCGAAACGCTGGAAGTGAAGTTCAAGGGCAAGTCCATCGCCGACGTCCTCGACATGACGGTCGAGGAAGGCGCCGAGTTCTTCAAGGCGGTGCCGTCGATCCGCGAAAAGATGGAGACCCTGAACCGCGTCGGCCTCTCCTATGTGAAGATCGGGCAGCAGGCGACGACCCTCTCCGGCGGCGAGGCCCAGCGCGTGAAGCTGTCGAAGGAGCTGTCGAAGCGCGCCACCGGCCGTACTCTTTATATATTGGACGAGCCCACGACTGGCCTTCACTTCGAGGATGTGCGGAAACTGATGGAGGTCATTCAGGAGCTGACCGAGAACGGCAACACCGTCATCATCATCGAACACAATCTCGACGTCATCAAACAGGCCGACTGGATCATCGACCTCGGCCCCGAGGGCGGCGACGGCGGCGGCGAGATCGTCGCGGCCGGCACGCCCGAAGACGTGGCCGACACGGCGGGCAGCTACACCGGCAAATTCCTGAAGCCGCTCCTCAAGCGGAAATCAAAAACGCCGGCGAAAAGCGCCGCTGCGAAGACGAAGACAGCGACGAAGAAAAAGGCGGTGAGGCGGAAGGTGGCTTAGGGAGAGATGGGTGCTTGATTGGCTAACTGATTCCGCGAACATTCAGACACTGACAGCAATAACCTCATTAGTTATTGCTCTGGCTGCAATTCTTAGCTTCTTTTCGACCATATTTCTGATTCACCAGAATAAGCGGTTAATGCGGGAAAGCTCAGCTCCATACGTGGTTGGTTACTTATTTCTTGATGAAAACCAACCTCAGCTCATGAACATCTATATTAAAAACTTCGGAAAAGAGCCCGCTTTCAATGTTTCATACAAGCTCAAAGGCGAGATTCCCGATAGCGGTGCGTTCTGGTCTTTTTTCAAAGAAAAAAGGAGCGGCGAAATCTATACACTGCCCCCCGGCGAAGGCATCGCATTAGGCGTTGGCGTTACGCACGCCGTACTTAGCGAGCATGAAAATCTCTTTTTAAATATCGGGGTAAAATACGAAGATAGATACGCAAATATCATAGAAGACGAGTTTTCTGCACAGCCTGGGCAGTTTCTACTGTTATCATCACCGGAGAGCCCGCAGGAGAAAATATGGCGCGAGATAGAAAAACTTCGAAAAGAATTTAACGTATTTAATAAAGATACACTTGGGCGCTTGATGGTTCGCGTACAAACAGAACAAGAAGCAGAAGAACAACATAATGCCTATATTAAGAGCCGCGGCCGTAACAGGAAGCCGGGGCGGCGACTTAATACAACAGCCGATTGGTTTCGAACGAACGGATAACAGACAATCCCTTCGCCCTAGCGCGGGCTTTCGCCCGCCACTTTAAGCCATGCCGACTGGCCAAGGCCCGCCCTACTGGACGCCACGGTCGAGCCGTGGCGAGTCGCCTGTTGTTAGATGACGCCTTCTCCTCCGCGACTCCCCACGGCTTGACCGTGGGGTCCAACTCCGTCGCTGCGGCGCACGCGTCGTAGAAATGGGGCGCTTTTGGATACCTTAGATGATGGGCGCCACGTTTAAAGCGTGGCGAGTCGCAGGCGGGGCGGTAGCGCTTTCAAAACAACGGTAGATCATCCCAGTTTGGATTGGCCTCCTCTATGAGATCGATCTTCCATTTGCGCGGCCAGCGCTTCAGCCGTTTCTCCATGGCAATCGCCGGGGCCATTTCATCGAAACGCTCGAACCACACGAGACGGTTGCAGCCATATTTTCCGGCGAAGACCGAACCCGTTCCCGTTTTATGCGCTTCCATACGCGCGCCAAGGTCGGCGGTTGAGCCGGCATAAAGCGTGCCGTTCTTGCGGTTTGCAAGCATGTAGGCAGCGATGAAATCGAAGCGGGCCATCTGCGGATGGTTCAGGAGATGGGCCCCACGGTCAAGTTTATCCTCGGGGCGCCCTTTGGCGGACCCGGAGCCGTGGCGAGTCGCCTGTTGTTAGATGACGCCTTCTCCTCCGCGACTCCCCACGGCTTGACCGTGGGGTCCAGAATCTGAAGCATGAGATGGGACCGCAGGGGGCGCGCGACAGTATAAGGCCATTCCGGAACCCGTGGATAACTTTTCACCACCTTTTTTCCTGCCTTATACTGCGCGGCAGTCCGGACATTGAGAGGCGGTGAGGCCTGCCGTTCCCACTGGTCCGGATCGCAGTGTGCGGGCGACCGCCTGCTTCGGCTAATCCAAACGCGTGTTTTCGCGCGGGCCGGAGACGGACAGGCCGTTTAGTACCCGGCCGGCTGCTTCAACCGAGCCTTTGGAGAAGAGGCGGGCCTTCAGTCCCGTTGGAGTTGAAGGACCGTCGCCTTACGCAATCGGTTGGCGGCGCTGTAAAAACTGCGCGCGGGGCGTGATGCGTCCATGTGCTACTACCAAGCGACGAGGATGTTTCACGTCCCGCGCACCTCTCACCCTATGCGCTCGCTTTCATCAGAAAGGCGGTGTTTTCAATCTATGGACACACCACCGAGGCGCACGCAATCGGCCCGGCCTCGGCGAAATAGCGCGCCATGGCGTCATAGGCCGCCACATCGGCGATGACGAAAACCACGAAACCGGCGACGCCGCCGAGCAGGAATTTGACGTGATCGGCTTTTTCCTCCGGGTCGTCATCTTCGCGGTCCCCGAAAACCTGCGCGCCCGCGGCGATCAAAAGGAATAGCGCGCCGAGACCAAGCCCGACCCAGGCGCCGGCGTGTACCGTTTGAAAGATCGCGAGGGTGTCGTTGCCGCCATAGGTCGCCGCCCAGAACATCGTGAAAAACGCGGCGAAGAAGGGACACATGATGATGGCGAAAAAGCCCGCCACATACATATTGGCGAAGAAAAAGCCGGGCAGCGCGCCGAAGCGCTCGACCGCGTTGATCAGCGGACGTTCCTTTAAGGACATGGGAGCCCTCCCCGTGCTGACAGTCCCCTTTATATTGGGTGTGGACGCGACTTCCGCAAGATTGCGCGGCGTGCAATCCGACTTTCTCTCCCTACTCCGCCATCTCGCGATGCGCCTCGATCTCTTCGTCGCTGAGGCGCAGGAAGCGCGCGGCGTTGTTATAGAAGATATCGGCCTTTTGTTCTTTCGTCAGAAACGGCGCCTCGTCGATAATGTCGATGGCGGGGCCGATGACGCCGGGCCATTCGCCCTGGTCGGAGCCGAACATGATGCGCTTGCCGAAACCGGCGTCGACGAATTTGCGCAAATGCTCGTAAAAGAACGCGCGCGGGTAATACCACTGCATGCCGCCGATATCGATATAAACCTGCGGATGGGCGGCGAGCATGGCGATCATCTCGTCAACCAGCGGCGCGCCGTAATGCATCACCGAAACACGAAGGCGCGGGTGACGGATCAGCACCTCCTCAAGGAGGTAAGGGTTCGACAGCGCCGCGCGATAGTCGCCGGCGCCCGGAAACGCCAGATAGGCCGTACCCACCGTGCCGTCGCCCATATGGATGGCGACAGGAATGTCGAGTTCTTCGGCGAGCGCCCAGAACGGCGCCATCCGCTCGTCATCCGGCGCAATGCCTGCATATTGATTGGAAATCTCGCCAAGCGCGACGAAGTCTCCGCTTTCCAGCAAGCTGCGGATTTCCTCCGGCGTCTGATTATCCCGGCCGATCCTGAATTCGAGGCTCGGCAAAAACCGCTCCGGCGCCGCGTCGCGCCAGCGGCGGGTTTCGTCCGGCGCGCCGCTGAGAACGCCGATGACATGGCGCTCCTCCATCGCCGCAATCGTCGCCTTCAAGAGCGCGTCATCGGCGGGCGAGACCGGCGGAATGGGATCGTCGCAGGGCGGCTCGACCATCGCCTTGATCCAGATGTCGTTCCATGCCTCGCGCGTGTCCCAGGCCGGAAATTGCGTGATCCACGGAACACAGAGCGCGGCGGGAATCTCCTCCTCATAGGCGTGAAGATGCATGTCGATCACGGGGCCGTCATAGCGGCTCTTCGCGGCGGCGGCGCCGCAGAAAAGAAGCGCGGAGACGAAAACGAGCGCGCGGGCGGAAATGTTCCGGTTCATCTATGCCGCTCCCTAGTCCTGCATCCGCCGGACCAGCATGGCGCGGCATTTGGCGACCTTTTCATGGGCGAGCATGAGTTCGGTTTTCGCCTTGGAAAGTTCGGTCATGGCGACCTCGATGTCGGAGCCCTTGATCCACTCCCTGAGGGCCTGAACGTCCTCGATATTCTCGGAGACAATATTCGCCGTTCCACCCTCGAGAATTTCGAAACGATGCGCGCAGAGATCGCCGTCTTTCGCGTCCGTACAGCTACAGCCCGCCTGAAGATTTCCGAGATCGTTGACGTCGCGTTCGATCGTCACTTCGTAAATATTGTCGTCCTGGCCCATGACCGAGAACTTCAAAGCCTGTTTCATTCGAACGCCCCCCTGAAGGCCCAATGCCTGCTTTCCGCGAAGTTAGCCCAAGCCCCGCGCGGCGGCAAATCCCGGCGCGCCTCTCTCTTGCGCCCGTCCGGCTTCCCCTTGCCGCATTGCGCGGACGCGAAATAACGCGACAATCATCGCCAATGACGGAGGAAGACCCATGCTCATCCACCCCACCGGCAAGTTCGACAACGCCGCGCGCACCTACAAGACGATCACCGCCCACCCCCTCGCCGCGGCCATGGGCGCAGAGATCCGGGGCGCGGATTTCACCAACATGTCGGACGCACAGTTCGCGGAAATCGAGGACGCGCTGTTTCATCACAAGATGATCTATTTCCGCGATGTGGAGTGGACTCATGACGAGCATGAGGCGTTCAGCTTGCGCTTCGGCGACTGGGCCGAGGACGCCTATACGGACGGCATTCCGGGGCATCTCAACATCCAGCCGCTGGTGCGCGAGGCGGACGCGAAAGGCAAACACATCTTCGGATCGGGCTGGCATTCGGACGGGCCGTTTCTCGTCAGCCCGCCGGCGATCGCGCTGTTATACGGCGTCGACATTCCGCCTTTCGGCGGCGACACGATCTGGGCGAACACTGTCCTCGCTTATGAAGCCCTGTCGGACGTCATGAAGGAAATGCTGGCCCCGCTGCGCGTCCACATGTCCATGAAGAACGCCTTTGAAAGCTCCATGGAATATGGCGAGGCCGATGACGGCCCCGTGGGCAAGCTCGCGAAGCTGAAGGGAGTGGGCATGAAGGACTTGCCCGAAGGCGTCGTGCGAAAAGTCAAAGGCAATTTTCATCCGCTGATCCGCACCCATCCGCGCTCCGGCGAGAAGTCCATCTATTTCGACCCCTCCTACACCATCGGGTTCGAAGGCATGAGCCCGCCGGAGGCGGAGGCGTTGATGGGTTTCCTCACCGCGCATATGACGCAGCCGGCCTTCACCTGCCGCTTGCGCTGGGCGCCGAAGACCCTCGCCGTCTGGGACAACCGCATTTCGATCCACCAGGCGTTCAACGATTATGACGGCCATCGCCGGGAGCTTTACCGCACCACCATCGCCGGCGAACCGCCGCAATAAACATGTGAAAGGCCGGCGGATGGAGCGTCCGCCGGCCTTTTAAAGACGCAAGTTACAACGCAGCTTTAGTTAGTCGTCGAGTTTATCGTCTGCATCATCGTCCCATTCGTCGACTTCGTCTTTTGTGTTTTCCCAACCTTGTTTCATGTCGGCGCCGACCTGAGAACGCCAGCTCGCCTTGTAAACCGGCGATGCTTCGAGCTGTTCTTCTGTCATATCGAGGACCAGACCGCCGCCGGCGCCCTGCTCCACCTGAAGCTTGGCGTAGGGAACGGCGTATTTCGTCCCGGCGCCAATGGAGCTGATAACGCTTTCCTGCACGATCAGATGCTGGACCGTGCCCGCGTCAGACAGGATGATGTCATTAATGACCGCATCGTCGTCTTCATCTTCGTCATCGATCAGATTGACTTTTGAGCCGATAATTTCAGAAATGAGGCTGTAATCATTCATTTCCTCGGTCTCATATTCGACCGCGGACTGAATGCCTTCCTCACTCAAAGAGACGCTGACAACCGGCTCGTAATCTTCGTCTTCATAGGCGATGTCGATGGCGTTATAATCGAGCGCGCCGCGCGTTCCGCCGAAGCCAAATACGCCGCCGGAGAGGAACACGACCTTGTCAGCTTTGCCATTGGCGTCGAGAACGATGTCATCGATGCGCGCAATACGGTCGCCTTTCGCGCCATGAATGCCCTCGCCAAGAAGCTCCTTGCCGGATAGTGAGGTCTTCGTACGATAAACAGCGTTGGCGTTATCCGCCTTGGCGCTTTTATCCATTTTGTCGGTTTTGACGGTCGTCTCGGCTTTGGCCTTGACCGGGCCGTCTTTGTGTTTGTCTTTATGCATGTCAGCGGCGCCGGCCGAAGCAGGCAGCATCAGAGCCGCGGCACAGGCAGAAATCAGAAGCTTGTTCATGTCGTCCTTCCTTTCGAAGTCTTGCACAGGGTTAACAACCGCTGGATGCGTTTGTTCCCTGGCGAAGATTGCCGTTTGGAAAGGAAGTGTGCGTACGCTAGTGAACAGGTGTCACTGGACAGGCGTCGCGGCCGGACATGCATAAGGCGGCGGCGCCGAAGCGACTGCGTACTGGTCGCTGAACCATTTTTCCTCAAGCTCATCCCAATAGCCGGCGAGATCTTTCTCGATCACCCACTCGTTGAGCGCCTCGTGCAACGCGTCGGACTCCTGGTCCGTGGCGAAGGCTTCGATCGTGCGCGTCAGGGCGAATTCATGGGGGATAACATGTTTCACGCCGTCAAGCTCGCGGGCCATATCCAGATAGGGATCGAACAGGACGGCGCCGTCGACCTCGCCCGCGCCAAGGGCTTCCAATATTCCGGTGAACGACGAATAGCCTTTCAAATCCGCACCCGGAAACTCCCCCTGTGCGACCATCCCCGAAACGCCGCCATGCTGAAAGCCGATGGAAATGTCGCGCCGGTTCATACCGCGCAGGGTCTTCCCCTTTTTTGCTTTGTCTTTGGACATGACGAGGAAATATTCGGTGTCGTGATAAGGCAGGGAGAAATCGAGAAGACGCCGGCGTTCCGGCATGTTGGAATAGCCGGAGGCAATCATATCCGCCTCGCCGGACAGCACGGCTTCGGCGAGGTCGCAGAACGGTTTTTCCACATATTCAATCTCAAGACCGAGCTTTTCACCGAGCGCCTGGGTGGAATCGATCTCGAAACCGGACAGCGTTCCGTCTTTGGCCTTGATGACGAAAGGCGATAAAGCCGCAACGGCCACGCGTAAGCTTCCCCGCGCTTTGATCTCCTCAAAGTCCGCAGCCGAGGCGTTGCTCATGGCCAGACAAGCACAAAACACGGCAAACAGTGATTTTTTCATGATGGCCCTTCCCTAGAACAACGCAACGCCGGCGATAAATTTGTGACCGTAAAAGGCGGTGGCGGCCCACGCCGCAACGCCAACGAGAATAGCGAGAGCATCGTTACGCACGGGCCCGGCCGCGCGGCCCATATCGCCGCGTTTTTTCACGGCGATGCGGTCGATCACGCCATAGGCGAGAAACGCGCCGAAGAGAATGACCGAGCGCACCTCGCCATTCACCAGCAAATGGCCGAACGCCCAGAGTTTGACGCCGGCCAGCATGGGATGTTTCGCGCCCGCGGCGATTTTTCCGGCAGGCAGATAAGCCGCAGCAAGAAAAATAAACGCGATCAGCACAAGCAGATAGGTGATGTGACGCGTCCAGACAGGCGTCACATAAAGCACGCTCTGGTCCGCACCTTTCCATCCGACGATGATGAGAATGAAACCGGCGATGGAAACCAGCGAATAAAGCCCTTTATAGGGCATCTCGCCAATCTTGCCGGCAAGTCGCGCCCGCGGCTCTCTCATGAGCGCGGTAAAAAGATGCGCGCTAAAGAAGATGACCAGTCCAAGAATGAAAAGCGCCATTGTTGTTTCCTCTTTTATAGCGCTTAGCGGTTTTTACTCGCCTTCGTATTCCACCAGCGCCGTCACTTTTTTGCCAAGGGAACGCAACTTCTGCGCGCCGCCAAGATCCGGCAGATCGACGACAAAAGAACATAGCATCACTTCGCCGCCCGCGCGCTCCAGCAGCTTGATGGCGGCGCCGGCCGTGCCGCCGGTGGCGATGAGGTCATCCACAAGAAGAATACGGTCCCCCTTCTCGACGGCGTCCACATGAATTTCCACCTCATCGACGCCATATTCCAGCTCATAGGATTCGGCGAGCGTTTTATAAGGGAGTTTGCCTTTTTTCCGGATAGGCACAAAGCCAACGGAAAGCTGGTGCGCAATAGCGCCGCCCAGAATGAACCCGCGCGCCTCAATTCCCGCCACCTTGTCGATCTTCTGACCAGCCAAGGGTTGGACCAGTTCGTCCACGGCCCGGCGAAACCCCCGGGCGTCAGTTAACAGAGTGGTGATATCCCGGAACATGATCCCTTTTTTCGGATAGTCCGGTATCGTGCGAATAACTGATTTGAGATCCATGAGAAACTTCCGCCGCGCCGCCTGTCTTTGCCCGCATCCGGCGCAGACCATGACGGAATCGCAGGCCCCCGGCAAGCGCTGCAACGCAGCAATAGCGCCATTCGCAGGCTTCGCCGCGCCTCAGCAATGAACGCTTCGCCTCTGAAAAGGCTCGCTTTGTCCCTCAAAACTTGCCCTTTGGCGTGAAATGCCGAGACTGGGCGTCAGGGCGAAATGCACTATCTCAGACATTCACCGGAATTCACGCGAGGAGGATCACCCGTGAAAAAACTTTTGTTATGCGGCGTCGCGGCATTTGCGCTGGCCGCCTGCGGTCAGGAAAACAGCGGCCAGTCAGCAGATGGCGCGCCGGAGCGCAGCGCTGCAACCGAACAAGCCGCCGACCAGGGCGAGCCGGAGCTCGGCGATTGGGGCATCGAGCTGGAAGACATCGATCCGGAAGTCGATCCCGGCGATGATTTCTTTCGCTATGTGAACGGCAAATGGCTCGACACCTTTGTCATCCCGGAGGAGTTCGCCAGCTACGGCTCCTTCACCGTACTGTTCGAACGCTCCGAAGAACGGGTCAAAGGCATTATTGAAGACGCCGCCAGGAGCGACGCAAAAGCCGGATCCCTGGAACAGAAAATCGGCGACTATTATGCGGCGTTTCTCGATACGGATGCTATCGATGAAAAAGGCTTTGATGTCGTCGCTGCCGACTTCGCCAAAATCGACGCCGCACAATCACATGAAGATATTGCGCGGCTCTTCGGCGATGCGCGGATCGCCGGCGCCACGCCTGTGGGCGCTTTTGTCGGCGTCGATTCCAAACAGACGGATCAATATGCGGTCTATCTGACGCAAGCCGGTCTCGGCATGCCGAACCGCAATTATTATGTCGATGACAAGTTCGCAGACAAGCGGCCGAAATATGTCGCCTATATCGAAGAGGCTCTATCGCTTGCCGGCGTCGAAAACGCCGCCGCGAAAGCCCAGGCGATTTTCGATGTGGAAACGCAAATGGCTCAGGTTCATTGGGAGCCCGCCAAGCGCCGCAATCGCGACCTCACCTATAACAAGAAAACAAGAGACGAGCTGAAGGCGTTCGCGCCGGAAATGCCCTGGGATGCGGCCTTCGAAGGCGCAGGGCTCGGCGATGTGGAGAGCTTCGTCGTTCGTGAAGACGACGCCATTCAGAACCTTGCAAAAATCTTCGCGGATACGCCCGTGGAGACATGGAAAGCCTATCTTAAATTCCATCTTCTCAACACCAATTCCGCTGTGCTGCCGTCTGCGCTCGACGAGGCGAACTTCGCCTTTTTCGGCACGGAGCTTCGAGGCACGCCGAAGCAGCGCGAGCGCTGGAAGCGGGGCGTCGCCGCCGTCAATGGCGCCATGGGCGAAGCGGTCGGCAAGATCTATGTCGAAAAATATTTCCCGCCCTCTTCCAAGGAACAGATGCAGGACCTCGTCGCCAATCTCAGCGCGGCTTTAGAACAGCGCATCGGCACGCTGGACTGGATGGGCGAGGACACCAAAGCGCAGGCGCTTGAAAAGCTCTCCAAATTCACGCCGAAGATCGGCTATCCCGACAAATGGCGGGATTATTCGGATCTGAAGGTCGCGGAAGGCGAGGCCTATGAAAACACGCTCGCCGCGAATGAATTCCAGTGGGACTGGTCGATCTCGCGGCTCGGCGGTCCGGTGGACAAAACCGAATGGGGCATGAACCCGCAGCGGGTGAACGCCTATTACTCGCCGCCGCGTAATGAAATCGTATTTCCCGCCGCAATTCTGCAAGCCCCGTTTTTCGATCCGAATGCCGATCCCGCGGTCAATTATGGCGGCATTGGCGCCGTGATCGGACACGAGATCGGCCATGGTTTTGACGATCAGGGCCGCAAATCGGATGGCGACGGCGTGTTGCGCGACTGGTGGACCGAAGAAGACGCCGCCAACTTCCAGGTGCTCGCCGACAAGCTCGGCGCGCAATATGAAACATACGAACCTGTCGAAGGATTTTTCGTCGATCCCGAACTCACCATGGGCGAAAATATCGGCGATGTGGGCGGCCTCAACATGGCCTATCACGCCTATAAGCTATCCCTTAATGGCGAAGAAGCGCCGGTGATCGACGGCTATACAGGCGACCAGCGGTTTTTCATGGCCTGGGCGCAGGTCTGGAAACGCCTCAACCGGGAAGAGGCGCTGAAAAACCAGGTGGCGACGGACCCGCACTCTCCGGCGCAATATCGCGTCAACGGCGTCGTGCGCAACATGGATGCGTGGTACGACGCCTTTAACGTCACCGAGGAAGATGAGCTGTATCTGCCGCCGGAAGAGCGCGTGCAGATCTGGTAAAACCTGCAATCTCCCAAAACGAAAAGCCCCGGTTAGCCGGGGCTTTTTCATGTCAGCAAAACGCGGCGGTTTTCCTTGCCAAGCGCTGAGCGGCGGACAAAGATTGATCAAAAAAAGTCTCGGAGGACGCCCCATGTACGATCTGTCACTGACCGAAGCTTATTGTCCCCCACAGGGCGGGCCGGAGCCTGCGCCGCTCACCATTGGCGGCATGTTGCGCGCCGCCGCGGCGGGCGCCCCGGACCGGATGGCGCTCAAAGAACTTGATTATGAGGGCGCCGTTAAACGGACCTGGACTTATGAGCAGTTACTCCATGACGCTGAGCGGCTGGCGCTGGCTCTCGCAAGCCGTCACGCCGAAGGCGCGCGCATCGCCGTCTACGCCAACAATGTTCCGGAATGGGTCCTTCTCGAACTCGCCTGCGGCCTCGCCGGCGTCATTCTGGTGACGGTCAATCCCGCCTATCAGAAGCGGGAGCTTAAATTTGTTCTCGAACAATCGCGGGCGGAAGCGATCTATTATGTGAAGGACTTTCGCGGCAATCCCATGCAGGCGATCGCAGACGCCGTTTGCGACGACATTCCGGCCATCAAGCACCGGGTGTTGTTGACCGATCACGAAGCGCTGTTTGACGGTGAACGGGAAGGCGAAGTCCGCAATCCCGGCCCGCATGATCCCGTCCAGATTCAATATACGTCGGGAACGACAGGTTTTCCCAAAGGCGCCCTGCTCCACCATAACGGCCTCGTCCGCAACGGTATTGACACCATGACCCGTGGCGGCGTTGGCTCAGGCGGCGTCTTCGTCCACCACATGCCGCTGTTTCACACGACCGGCTGCGCCATTCTGGTTCTGGGCGGCCTTGGCGTCGGCGCAACCATGTTGCTCGCGCCGATGTTCGACCCGGCGATGATCGCCAAGGTTATGGAACGCGAGAAAACGAAATTCGTGCTCGGCGTGCCGACAATGCTGGTGGCGCTTATCGATGAAATTCAGAAAAGAGGGCGGGATGTATCGTCAACCGAACGCGTCATGTCCGGCGGCGCCATGGTCGCGCCGGAGCTTTGCAAAAAAGCCCGTGACGTATTTGGCGCATCAATTCAGATCATCTATGGCCAGACGGAATCCTCGCCTGTCATCACTCAGGCCTGGCATGACGACGCGCTTGAGGATTTGACGCAAACCATTGGCCAGCCCCTGCCGCATGCGGAAGTCTCGATCCGCAATCCCATGGACAACTCCTTGTGCGCTATCGGGGAACAGGGCGAGATCTGCTGCCGCGGCTATCTTGTTATGACCGGCTATAATGACAACCCGGAAGCGACCGCCGCCGCCATCGACGCCGACGGCTGGCTGCATACGGGCGATCTCGGGACGATGGATGCGCGCGGCTATCTGAAAATCACGGGCCGCGTCAAAGAGATGATCATCCGCGGCGGCGAAAATCTGTTCCCGGCTGAAATTGAAAACGCCATGCTCGAACATGAATGCGTGGCCGAGGCGGCCGTTGTCGGCATCCCCGATGAGAAATGGGGCGAGCAAGTCGCCTGTTTCATGCGCGCCACATCTACGGACAAGCCATCTCCGCACGAACTGAAATCCTTTATCCGGGAGCGTCTATCCCCGCAGAAAACGCCAGCGTTCTGGATCTGGGTCGAGGCGTGGCCCCTCACCGGTTCAGGCAAGATCCAGAAATTCAGGCTGCGCGAACAATTCGAGCAGGGCGCGCATGAGGCTTTGCAAGCTTAACAAGGCGTTAAAATCCGTCTGTGCCCGGAAATTCTATTTTGCGTTGCAAAATAGAGCTAGCGATTTTTAACGATATCCGAAGATGCTTACTCCGCCTTATGCGGACCATTGTGAGCAAGATCGTGAAAAAGACCAAAACGCCCTTGCCGGGTTCTCCGGTTTTCGAAGAACATCGCGGGCCTGTTTTTTATCTCGTAACCTTGGTCTTCGCACTTATCGCTGCGATACAGACATTTGTCATGCAAGGGCCCGTGCCCGGAATGACAGAGGCGCGTTGGGGCGGTGTGGCGGCCTTGTTATTTTTTGCTGTGATCGCCGGCGGTTATCGGTTGACCGGACGATTAAAAGCCGCCTCCATTGTTTTGCTCGCCGTGACCTATGCCGCCTCAATCTATTCCGCATTGAAACAAGGGGGCGCGCCGGCGCCGACCCTTTCCTATGCGCCGTTCCTGCCAATTGTCGCCACTGTTCTTCTGGGGCGCGCCGCTGGCGTCATCTCCGTCGGGGTCAGCATCGCGGCTATTGTATTTTGCACCTATGCCGCGCAATCCGGGCTCGCAACGCCATCCCCGCACAACCCGGAAGAATTGCGGATACTCCTGGCCTCCGCATCCGTCCTGCTCGCAATCGGCGTTACGACCTATGCTCTTACCTATGAAAACCTGATTCTCAACGCCACACGGGAAACGATAAAGGCCAAAAACGAACTTGAAGAAAAGGCGGCAGCGCTGGAGGAAAGCCGCAACTTTCTATCCGCCGTGATGGACGCAACGCATGATGCGGTCATCGCCGCAGACGCCAGCGGAAAACTGTCTATTTTCAACCGCGCGGCGCGCAAGATTCATGGCATTGACGCTCAGCCCATGGATTCACAGGAATGGCCCTCAACCTACAGTCTTTATGAGGCGGATGGCAAAACACAGCTTACCTTTGACAAGGTGCCCTTGTTTTGCGCAATCCACGGTCAGAAAGTTTCCGGTCGGCAAATGGCTGTCGCCGTGCCCGACCGCGACATCCGCTATATGGTGGCCAATGCGACGCCGCTCTACGACTCGAAGAAAAAACTTATCGGCGCAGTCGCCACCATGCGCGACGTCACCACGGAACGCCAACAGGAAGAAGAAATTCGCAACCAGAATCGCGAGATTGATAAATTCGCCCGCGTCGCCTCCCTCGACCTGCAGGCTCCGCTGAACCGCATCATCATGACATCGGAAGCCCTCGCCAATTCGCCTGAAATTCGCGCCTCCGCCAGAACACGCACAGATCTCGCCGCAGTCGCATCGGCGGCAAAAAAAATGGGTGGGCTGATCAAGGACGTTCTTTACATGTCCCGCCTGCCGATTGGCGAAATTTCGCTGCAGCCTGTCGCCGTTCGGGACTGTATCGAGGCTGCAATCGATCTCACTGGCGTCAGCGAGGCGGATTGCCGGCTCGATTTCCGTTTTGCCGGATCGCCGGAAGTAATGGCGGACCCGCAATGCCTTACGCATGTTTTCAGGAATCTCATTGAGAACGCTTGGAAGCATGCAAAACCTGACGTCAGGGCGCATGCCGAGTTCACCTGTGTTGTGGAGAATGATGCGGTGACGCTCGGCGTTAAGGACAATGGCCGCGGCATGACACAGGAGCAGATCGACGCGCTTTTTGTCCCGTTAGAGCGGATCAGAACGGACGCAGAAGAAGACTCGGGGCTTGGTCTCGCCATATGCCGGGAGTCCCTCACCCGCATGGGCGGCGAATTCTGGGTGGAATCCGAGCCCGGGGCGGGATGTCATTTCCGCATGCGTCTGCCTCTGGCTCGCCCTAAGGCGGCCCTAGCCTCCTGATAAAAGCACGGCAATTCTACGACGCCAACGCTCTTGGGATTTGCTGTTAAGCGGCCTATAAACAGCCCATGCAGGATAAAGAGAAAATCCGCGAGGCCTTCAAACGGGCGTTGCTACAGTCGACGCGCGCCCTTTCGGCGCAACGCGATGTCGAGGTCGGGTTTGGCGGCGAACATGCCGCGGTACAGGGGAAATCGGCGCGCATTCCACTCCCTGCGCGGGTGCTCGACCCTGCTTCGGCGGCGATCGCGCGCGGGGAGAGCGATGCGGCCGCCTTGCGGCTCGCGCATCATGACAGCACGGCGCACGCACGTCTTGCGCCAAAAGGCGCCGAAGCCCGCGCCGTCTTCACCGCCCTTGAAAACGCCCGCTGTGAGGCGATCGGCGCCATGGCCATGAAAGGCGTGGGCGACAATCTCGCCGCCTCTCTTGAAAAAGTCATCGCGGACAAGGGCTATGACCGTCAGTCCGCCACCGACGCCATGCCCATGGCGGACGTCGCCGCCCTGTTGTTGCGCGAGCGTCTGACCGGCCGTCCGGCCCCGTCTTCCGCCAGCGGCATCATGGAAACCTGGCGCGCTGAACTTGAGGACAAGGCCGGCGCCTCCCTCGATGCGCTCGCCAACGCCGCGTCTCTCGACGATCAGGCGGCTTTCGCCGCCCTCGCCCGCAACTTCATCCGCGATCTCGATCTTGAGGATGACGACCGCGGCGATGAACAGAGCGAGGATGAACAAAATAGCGACGAATCCCAAGACGATTCCGAAGACGATACGGACGAGGGCGACGATGAAACCGGCGCCGACGAAATGCCCGACGATCCGGGCGACGGCGAGTCCGAAACATCCGACTCCGAGATGTCCGAACAGGATATGGATGCGTCTTCCGAAGAAGACGACGCGGCGACGGAGAACGCCAAAGTCTCGTCATTGCGCAGCCAGTTCGAAGGCGACACAGGCGCGCCCTATAAAGCCTATACGACAGAATTCGATGAGATCGCCGAAGCGATTGAGCTTTGCGATGCGGAAGAACTCCAGCGCCTGCGCCGTTCGCTCGATCGCCAGCTCGAAAATCTCCACGCCGTTGTCGCGCGCCTCGCCAACAAACTGCAGCGGAAATTGCTGGCGCAGCAGAACCGAAGCTGGATGTTCGATCTCGATGAGGGAGTCCTCGACGCGGCGCGCCTTGCGCGGATCATTGTCGATCCGATGCAGCCTTTGTCCTACAAGATGGAGCAGGAGCAGGACTTCCGCGACACCGTCGTGACGCTGCTGATCGACAATTCCGGCTCCATGCGCGGCCGGCCCATCACAATTGCGGCGATCTGCGCCGACATTCTTGCGCGCACGCTTGAGCGCTGCGGCGTGAAAGTCGAAATTCTCGGCTTTACGACCCGGGCCTGGAAAGGCGGACAGGCGCGGGAAAAATGGGTTGCCGACGGGCGTCCGCCAAAGCCGGGGCGCCTGAACGATTTGCGCCATGTGATTTACAAATCCGCCGATGCGCCGTGGCGGCGCGCACGCACCTCTCTCGGCCTGATGATGAAGGAGGGGCTGCTTAAGGAGAATATTGACGGCGAGGCCTTGCTCTGGGCGCATCAACGCCTGCTCGGGCGCCCGGAATCGCGCCGCATCCTGATGGTGATCTCCGACGGCGCGCCGGTGGACGATACGACGTCTTCCGCCAATGGGGGCGCCTATCTGGAACGGAACCTGCGCGAAGTTATCGGCTATATCGAGAACCGCTCGCCGGTTGAGCTTCTCGCCATCGGCATCGGACACGATGTGACGCGCTATTATCGGCGCGCGCTCACCATCGTCGATGTGGACCAGCTTGGCGGAGCCATCATCGACAAACTCGCAGAGCTTTTCGATGAAGATGTCCCTCAACAAAAAGGGCGCGGCCGCGCGGCCTAGTCTTTGCGGACAGCCTTAATCTCGAATTCCACACGCACTTCCAGGGCGATCCCCTCCTGTTCGAGCCAGGAGGCGTTCTCCCCGAGATTGAAGTTCGTGCGAATAAGATTTGCATGACCCGTGGCATGCGCCTCGTCTGCGTCAATATTGAGGTCGAATTCCAACGTCACAGGGCGCTCTGCGTCTTTGATGACGAGTGTTCCGTCCGCCACATAGCCGTCTTCAGCAGAGCGCACATCCGTCGATTCAAACGTCGCCTGCGGATGGTTTTTCACATCGAACCATTCCGAGCCCGGAAGATTGGAGTCGCGCAGCGGATCGCCCGTCCGCGCCGATCCGGTCGATACGGTGACAAGAATTATTGCGCCGTCAAGATTATCAGGGTCAAAGACGATGTCGGTTTCGAAACTCTCAAACTCGCCCCTGAACTCATTGCCGTTCTCCGAGCCGATAAAAAAGAGCGCGCTGTTCTCGTAATCGACAACCCAGTTCCCGGCGACGGCGTCCTGTGTACTGGTTTTGTTTGAACTGGCGCTGGAGGGCGCTTGCCCTATGGTCAGATAGAACAAGGACGCGGCGCTAAGGACGGCGAAAACGCTCGCCACGGCCAGCCACGCGCGGCGGTTTTCAGGAAGCATGCTCTGAAACACGCTGTCCTTGTCGACGAAGGCATGTTTCAGCGCGGCCCCGACATGGAGAATGAGAAGACCGATGATGATTTTCGCCAGAACCTCATGCTGTTCTGCGAAAAGCTGTTCGGCTGCCTGCCGGTCCTCGACGCCGCCGAAAAACGGCAGATGCGGCACGGGGACAAGGCCGAACCATTTGGTGGGAATGTCCGTGGGTGAGACCGAGACGATCGCCCATCCGGCGAGCGGCGTCAGGATCATCAGGGCGTAAAACGCCCAATGGGTGAGCCGCGCCAGAATTTTCTGCCAGCCCGGCATGACCGCCGGCAGCGGCGGGGTTTCATGGCTCAAACGCCATCCAAGCCGGCCCAGCGACAAAAACAACACGGTCAGGCCGAAGGATTTGTGCAGTTGATAGAGATCGAACTTTATCGGCGAGGAGTTGGGCAGCCCGTGCATATAAAGGCCGCCCAGGATCTGCCCGATAATTAACGCCGCAATCGTCCAGTGGAGGATTGCGGCGATGGGATGATAGCGTTCAGCGCTCATCGATTAGTCATCTGACGGCGCAGCCATTGTCCATTCGGTTTCAATGACGATGTCCACCTCATCGCTGACAACTGGCACATATGCGCCCAGTCCCCATTCGGAACGGTTGATTTCCGTTTTTCCCGAAAAACCGAGCTTGTAAACATTTCCACGCTCTTCATAGGCGCCTTTGCGGAATGTGACATCCAGCGTGACCGGCTTCGTGATCCCTTTGATGGTGAGGTCGCCATTGATCTTGCCGGTATTAGCGCCGGTCTTTTCAACATTCGTGCTGACAAAGGTGATTTCCGGATACGCGCTCGCATTGAACCAGTTCTCACCCACAAGATGGCCGTCGAATTCCTCAACGCCGCTGTCAACCGACGCGACGTCAATCGTCACGGACACGGAAGATTTTTCCGGCGCATCCGCGTTCCAGTCGAGCGTTCCCGTCCACTCGCCCCAGCGCAGCCAGGGATAGGAATAGCCCTGATGCAGATAAGAGAAGGTGATATAAGCGTGATTGGGATCCGGGGCGTACTCGCCTGAGGGCGCTTCGAACTCGGCCGTATCCGCATCCTGCTGGGAGTTTGCAGCTTCGCCGGCGGCGCTATTAGCGGTTGTCTTCGTTTCCGCAGACTGACCGCAGGCAGCCAGCGACAATGCGGCGGCGGCGATGGCATAATGTCTCAACGTCATATGGGATGTCCCTTTTCTTTTGCGTATTGCAATGCAGCATTATAGTGCGCCTCGCCAAATCCGGCAGAGCGATCACACAAGCGTGAACTTATTCGCCCCAGCGGCTGACGATTGACGGCATATCCGGGCGGCCGCGCTCTTTCGGATCTTCCTTCGCCGTTCCGATATAGACATAGCCAGCTATTTTCTCCCCCATGGCGAGCCCCAGCGGCCCTAATACGGCCTCATCATAAGCGTACCATTCGGTAAGCCACTGCGCGGCGAAGCCATGCGCGGATGCGGCGAGCAACATGTTCTGGCAAACCGCGCCGACGCATAAAATTTGCTCCCATTCAGGCGTGCGATGCGAGGGATCGGTTTTCGAGATGACCGCAATCACCACCGGCGCGCGCAGAAAACGGTTCTCTTCATACGCCGCCTTCGCATCGTCCGCCTCTGGCTCATTTCTTAAAAAAGCCTTCCTCAGGACACCGCCGAAACGGGCCCGCGCCTCGCCTTCAAATACGACAAAGCGAAACGGGACCACCCGCCGGTGATCGGGGACGCGTGCGGCGATGGTGAGAATATCTTCAAGCTGACCCGCATCGGGGCCCGGTCCGTTGAGGAAATCCGCCGGACAGGACCGGCGGCGACGCAGCATTTCCAGCGTCGCCTCGCTCGGATAGGAGGACGGCAAGACGTCGCCCAGTTCAGGATAATTAAGCCGATCAGCCATGCGTTCGCTCTCTCCACTTGGCAAAACAAATGCGCCTGTTAAGGAGTAGACGCATCCCCTGCCCGGTCTCAAGGCCATCTCGGCAATAGGGGCGAAGTGTTTGATGTTAAGGTAGGAAACACCAGTCATGGCAGGGGTGATCGCCGCATCGGCGGACGGATTTTTATCACGGCTGCAGGCCGGGCGCCTGCCTGCGCCGCTGACAGCGACAACCCTCGGCGACGCCGGGATGACGCCGCGCGACCTCGCCGCCCTGTTCGAAAGCCAGCTCACCAGTCGCCGCCTCGACCTCGAAGCACGGCGCCTCGGCGCCGAAAAGCGCGGTTTTTACTCCATCGGTTCTTCAGGCCATGAGGGCAATGCGGCCGTCGCCCGCGCCTTCCGCGTGGACGACATGGCGTTTCTGCACTACCGGTCGGGCGCTTTCTACATCGAGCGGGCGTCGAAGCTTCCCGGTGAAACGCCAATCTGGAACATGGCGCTGTCTTTTGTAGCCTCGTCGGAAGACCCGATTTCGGGCGGGCGCCACAAGGTCATCGGATCGAAGCCGCTTTTTATTCCGCCGCAGACCTCGACGATTGCGTCGCATCTGCCGAAAGCCATGGGCGCGGCCTTTTCCATCGCCCTTTCGCGCACGCATAAACGGCCCAATCCGGAACTGCCGCGCGACAGCGTTGTGCTCTGTTCTTTCGGCGACGCCTCGGCGAACCACTCGACTGCCGTTGGCGCCATCAATGCCGCCGCGCATACGGGCTATCGCGGCCTGCCTTTGCCCCTAGTCTTCGTTTGCGAAGACAACGGCGTCGGCATTTCAGTGAAAACGCCGGAAGGCTGGATCGCCGCCAATTACGGAAGCCGCGCCGGCCTTCGCTATATCGGTGGAGACGGTCGCGATGTTGTCGACGCCATGCGCGCCGCCCGCGCCGCCGAACGCTGCGCCCGCGGCGCAAGGGCCCCCGTTTTCCTGCATCTTCGCACCGTGCGCCTGATGGGCCATGCGGGCTCCGACGTCGAAAGCGGCTATCGCGACCGCGCCGAGATCGAAAGCGAGGCGGATCAGGACCCCTTGCTTCACACCGCCCGCCGCCTTGTCGAAGAGGGCGTCATGTCGCTCGAAGATATCGAAAAGCTCTATGCGGAGATTGGCGGCCGGGTCTATCGCGCCATGGAACAGGCGACGACGCGCCCGAAACTTACGAGCGCGCCGGAAGTGACGGCGTCGCTTGTTTCGCCGGCGCGCGCACGGCGCTCAATGCGTCCTGGCAAGGTTATGCCGAATGGGCCCGATGACGCCCGTGCGAAATCCGAACCGCAGCATATGTCACGCCTGATTTCTCTGGCGCTCGCCGAGCAGCTTGAGCGCGACCAAAATGTCGTGGTCTTCGGCGAGGATGTGGCGAAGAAGGGTGGCGTATATGGCGCGACAACGCGCCTTCAGCCGAAATTCGGGCCGTCTCGCGTCTTCGACACGATCCTCGACGAGCAGTCTATTCTCGGCATGGCCATCGGTCTCGGGCACAATGGCTACATTCCCGTGCCCGAGATCCAGTTCCTCGCCTATGTCCATAACGCCGAGGACCAGTTGCGCGGAGAAGCCGCCTCCCTCTCCTTCTTTTCAAAGGGGCAATATGCGAACCCCATGGTCGTTCGCGTCGCAGGGCTCGCCTATCAGAAAGGTTTCGGCGGACATTTTCATAACGACAATTCCGTCGCCATTTTCCGCGACATTCCGGGCATCGTGCTCGCCTGCCCGTCGTCCGGATCGGAAGCGGTGAAGATGATGCGCGAGGCGTTCCGGCTGGCGCGCGAGGAAGGCCGCGTCGTTGTGTTCCTCGAACCTATTGCGCTCTATCCGGTGAAAGACCTTCACTCAGACGGTGATGGTCAGATGACATCAGTGTTCAATGACATCGAAGACAAGGCGGAGTTCGGGGCCATCAATCGGATCGGCGACGGCAAGGATCTCGCCATTGTCACCTATGGCAATGGAACATACCTGTCGCAAAAAGCTTCGCGCGCACTTGCTGAAAGCGGCGTCTCCGCACGCATCATCGATCTGCGCTGGCTGACGCCGCTGCCTATGGAGTCTATGATCGACGCCATCGGCGATTGCCGAAATGTTCTGATCGTCGACGAATGCCGCAAATCGGGCTCGCCCAGCGAGGAAATCATCGCGCAATTCGCCGATCGCGGCCTTTCCTATAATCTCTCGCGGATTACAGGCGTCGACACCTACATTCCGCTCGGCCCTGCCGCCGACACCGTGCTCGTAAGCGAGGCGGACATTGTGAACGCGGCGCTCGCGCTGACCGGCAAGGCGAACAAGCGGGCCGCGGAATGAGTAATCAAAGAAAGCTATCCCCGATCACCCCGGCGCAGGCCGGGGTCCAGCAAAACAATAACGACGCGCAAAGCGCGACTTTGCATCTGACTGGATCCCGGCCTTCGCCGGGATAGTCGGGGTAAGGAAGAAGATGAAAAAATCAGCCGTCGTCATTTTTCCGGGCCGGGGAACCTATGGCAAGGATGAGCTCGGTTATCTCGCGCGCCATCACAGCGACAAGGCCGGCTTTATCAAAGGGGTCGACGACTGGCGCTCCGCCCAAGGCCGCGAGACCATATCGGCGCTCGACAACGCCAAGAGTTATTCAGCGGCGAAACACGCCTCTTCGATCAATGCTTCGGCCTTGATCTATACATGCGCGCTCGCAGATTTCGCGGCCATCAACCGGGACGAATTCGACATCGTTGCAGTCTGCGGCAATTCTCTGGGCTGGTATCTGACCCTCGCCGGCGCAGGGGCGGTCAATCAGGCCAACGCGATCCGACTCGTCGACACCATGGGCGCGCTGATGGAAGCGCAAGGCAAAGGCGGACAGCTCATCTATCCTTTCGTCGGCGAGGACTGGCGCGAAAGCAAAGCGAACCTAAAAGCCATCAGCGATGGGCTGCACGCGGGCCGAACGGAAGGCGAGGCGTATCTCTCGATCCGGCTCGGCGGCATGGCGGTGCTGGCCGGCGATGAGGCGGGCATGGCGGCGATGGAGCGCGTCCTGCCCAAAGCGGAAGGCCGCTACCCGTTCCGGCTGGCGCGTCATGCGGCGTTTCACACGCCGCTCCTCGGCCATGTCTCCGACGCAGCCTTCAACACGCTGCCCGCCGATATGTTCGAGGCGCCGACGCTTCCCATGATCGACGGGCGCGGGGCGATCTGGTCGCCGAATTCAAGCGATTTGAATGCACTCTACGAATACACCTTCGGCCATCAGATCGTCGAAACCTACGACTTCTCGAAATCCGTCGAAGTCGCGATCAAGGAATTCGCGCCGGACAAATTGATCCTCGCCGGCCCCGGTTCAACACTTGGCGCCCCCATCGCGCAGGAGCTCATCCGCTGGAATTGGCTCGGGCTGTCATCAAAAGCGGATTTCTCCGCGATGCAGAAAGAAGATCCGTTCCTTATCGCCATGGGCCGCGATGATCAGCGCAAGCTCGCGGTTTAGCGTCTCCACTATGGCGACGGCGCTTCCATGCTGTCTGGATCGACTCCAATCGCCTCCATGCGCTCGCGCCATTTTTTATAGGCGAGCACGCGCATATCCTCGACCTTGTCATATTCATCGGTGATCTCGAGACCGATCAGGGTTTCAACGACATCTTCAAGGGTGACGAGGCCTTGCACCGATCCATATTCATCAACCAGCAGCGCGATGTGGCTTTTCTCATGCATCAGCTGGTCGAAAATCTCCGAGGCGGAGAGCCTGTCCGGGAGGATCAGTATGTCGCGCCTGAATTCCGATAACGGCGCCTCGAAGCGGTCTTTCGCCTGCGCCACGAGAAGATCGGATTTGATCACGAAGCCGACGACGTCATCCGTCCCCTTCTCGTAAACGGGAATGCGCGAAAACGGTTTGTCGGCGTGTTTTGAGAAAAACTCCCCGACCGTCATAGCCCCCGGGGCCGAAAAAATGACCGAGCGCGGGGTCATGATGTCTCGCGCCGACAACAGCTTCAGCCGCATCAGATTCTGGACGATCTTCAGCTCTTTTTTCTCAAGGTGCCCTTCTTTCTCGCCAAGCTCCGCCATGGCCTCCATCTCGTCCCGGCTGAACGATGTGGCGCTTGCGTTGCCACGAGATAAAAATCGCGTCAGCTTTTCCGACAGCCAGACAAAAGGAAACAGCAGAATGGTCAGCCATGAAATCAACCGCCCGAAAAGCGGGGCAAGAGACTGCCAGTAAGTCGCCCCAAGGGTCTTCGGGATGATTTCAGAAAAAATCAGGATCAGGAGAGTCAAAACACCGGAGGTGAGGCCAAGATAGGCGCTGCCAAAAACCTTTGTCGCCTGCGCGCCAACGCCTGCGGCGCCGACCGTATGCGCAATCGTGTTCGCGGTCAGGATCGCCGCCAAAGGCTGGTCCAGATTGTTTTTCAATCGCTGAAGCGACTTGGCGCCGCTCGCGCCCCGGCGTTCGAGCATCTTGATATAGGAAGGCCGCACAGAGAGCAGCACAGCCTCCGCGATGGAACAGAAAAACGAAACCAGAATGGCGAGAAGAAGATAAAAAATCAGTAGAGTCATGCGGGCATGTTACCATGTTTCGTAAGTAAAATAGTCAGGAATAGAGTTTTCGCGCATCTCGCCAACACGCGCCGCGCCTATTCCTCGCCAATTTTCGCGAAGGCTTCGGGGTCCGTGATGACAATGACGCCGCCTTCCTGACGGACAAGCCCCTCTGTCTCCCAGAGCTTGAGCTGTCGGTTGACATTTTCGCGCATCAGCCCCGCATGGGCGCCGAGATTGCCTTGCGAAAGCTTCATGTCGATATGAAGCGCCCCGTCATCGTCGTGATGGCCGTAATGCTCCGCAATGCGCATAAGCGCCCGGGCGAGCCGCGGTCCCGCCGGCAACGTCGCAATGTCTTCCAGCAGGAAATTCGTATGCCGCAGACGAAAGCAAAGCGCAGAGATGATCTGCAGCGCCACGCCGGGATTGCGGTCGAGGAAATCAAGAACATCCCGCCGATACAATCGCAGCGCCCGGGTCTCCTGCAATGCTGTTGCAGTCGCCGAGCGCTCGCCGCCATCGAATACGCCAAGCTCGCCCAGCACCTCGTTTTCGCCCATAAAAGCGAGCACAGTCTCCTTGCCTGCATCAGAATAGGAGGAGATTTTCACGCGGCCGGAAAGAATGATGTAAAGGCTGTCGCTGTCGTCGCCCTGCGCGAAAATCTGCTTGCGCGCGCCAAACACGACCGGCTGCGCACGATCGAGCAAGCCTTTCAGTTTGTCCTCTGAAATGGCCTCGAAGAAGGGATGCCTTTTCAGCTCCCAGATCAGTCCGGTGGCGACGCCGCGCATAATGTTCGCGCTCTAAATTCCTCTGTCCGGGCAGTCTAGTGAATATTCGCAGAAAAGTCCCTTCAAGGCGCTGGAAAGCCGGCGCGCCCCCTCCCCCAGGCGGGGACGCGCCGCTCTCAGGCAGGAACCGGTGCGGGGCAAGCGCCGGTTCCTTAGGGCTCTTGATTAGCGGCTCGCCGTGAAGAGGCTGGACAGGCCAAGCGCTGCATTCGTGCCGATAAAGCCGATGAGGATGATTTCGATGACGCCCATGATGCTCTCCTGTTTCTCTCTCCGGCCTCTCCGGCCGCCGATGATTGAAAGGTAAAAGCGTCTGCACCGGCGCGCTGTGTTGTCCGTCACAGCTTTGGCTTTTTTGGATAACCTCCTGTAATTCCTTTGTTTTCTGGAGGGTTGGCGCGCCCTCTCCGCCGAAAGGGCGCGCCGCTCTCTCCCTGCCGCATTTGTGCGTGTGGGGCAGTATTAACGGCCAACCGTGACGAGGCTCGACAGGCCAAGCACCGTATTGACGCCAATAAAACCGATGAGGATGATTTCGATGACGCCCATGATGCTCTCCTGTCTTTCTCGTCCCGGCCTCTCCCGGCCGCCGATGAGAAAAAGATAGAAGAGCCCCCGATTTCCCGCTGTGATGGCGGTCACAGCTCTGGGCGGATGCGCCGACAAGAGCGGCAAATCCATGATTTTGCTAAATAAATTCGGCCTGCTACTGGACCAGATTCTCCGCTTTCGAGAGAAAGACATCGATCGTGAGCCCGAGACCGAAGGTTTCGCTGCGCTTCAGGGCCGAGAAATAGCGCCGCGCCGCATCCCCGTCGCCCGCTTCAAGCGCGGCGACGCCGGCGGCGAATGTCTCTGCGAAGATATGGAAGGCGGGACGGCGCGCCAGAACTTCATCGCCGACAAGGGCGAAGATCTCTGTCGTCTCGCTGCGGCCGCTCGCCACAAAGCGGCCAAGCGGCACAGCCGCAAAATCCGGGATCCGGCTTTGCATAGCGGCCGAAATGATAATCGGCGCCCCATATTCCTTGTTCAACGCTTCAATGCGCGAGGTGAGATTCACCATATCGCCAAGCATGGAATATTCGAGGTGATCTTCCGATCCGAAATTGCCCACCTGGGCCTCATCCGTATGCAGCCCGATGCCGATGCGGATCTCCGGTAGCCCCATCTTATCGTCGGCGCGCCAGACTGCATTGAGTTTATCAACCGCCTTCAACATGGAGAGTGAGGCGCGCGCCGCTTGCGCCGGGTGGTTTTTCACATCCACGGGTGCGTTCCACATGGCGGCGAGCCCGTCGCCCATATATTTATCAACCAGGCCATTATGTTCAGTGACGATCCGGGTCATCTCGGTGAAATATTGATTGAGAAGCGAGGTGACCTGAATGGCCGAGAGCCGCTGCGAGATGGTCGTGAAGCCGCGAATATCGGAGAAGAAAGCGGTGATCTCGCGAGTTTCACCTTCAAGTTTCAAAAGCCCCGGATCGCGTTCAAGACGTTCGAGAATGAGCGGCGACAAAAACTTGCCGAACGCCCCGCGGATAAATCGCCGCGCGACCTGCTCCTGTTGAAAGAGAACCACGAAAGCGCTCAAAAAAGACAGGGTCAATACGAGTCCCGGCGCCACCGGATCGATCAGCAGTTGTGATGTTGTGAACGTCGCATAGGCGCCGCCGAAAAGCGCTGCAATGAGCAAAAGCCAGACAGCGAAACCGGTCGCCGCAGTGAGGCGCGGCAAAAACAGCAACAACAGCAAGACCACGAATCCCGCCAGCGCAAGCTCAATCGGACGCATCAGGTCCCAGGCGCGAAACAGCGTCCTGCCGCTCAAAATCTGTTCGATGATCTCCGCATGAATATGAACGCCGGGACGCTCATCGCCCAACGGCGTCACCATCACATCGCGCAGACCTTCCGCCGACGCGCCTATCATCACAATACGCCCCCGGACAGCGCCTTCGATGGCTGCGCTGTCGCCTTCGAGAATATCGACAACGGATATCCGCCGCTGCGCCATCGCTTCCGGCGCCGCATAATATACCCAGACCTCTCCGTCTTCAGTGGTGGGAATATGAAGGCCGCAAAGCGAGATTTCGGATACGGACTGTCCGGCGACGCCCTTTACATGAGTGCGACAGGGACGGTTTGAGGTCGCTGTTTGAAAGGCGCGAGGCCGTAAGGTCGGGTCGAGTTTTGGCGCCGCGACCCGCAACGCCTCAAGTGCGAGGCCCGGATAAATTTCCCGTCCCTCACAGGCGAGCGCGATCAAAGGAGCGCTACGGACGACCGCGTCATTTGACAGGCCGGTGCGCGCGAACCCTTCGCCGCTCGCCGCCGCGCGAAATTGCGGCAAGGACGGCACGACGCTGCGAAAGCTCGGCGCGATGCGCGCCAGTTCCGCCGCCGACATGCCGCCGACCTTGGCGGCATCCAGCGGCGCCGGACAGGCGTCTCCGGCTTTTCCGGCGCGCGCCGTCAAGTGAAGGACCGATGGCGCGCCGGCAAGAGCCGCCGCCAGTCTGGCGTCATGGTCTACGCCGGAGAGATCGCTCGTAGAAAGCTCCGAGACCACAGGCGCAAGCACCGGCGCCTCCAGCCAATTCGCAGGTACATTGGCGGGACTGGTTCGGTCCGGTTCGGCAAGGATAATGTCGAGAACAATCGCGGCGGCGCCCGCCTCGTCAAGGCGCTCCACAATCGACGCAAAACGATGGCGCGGCCATGGCCATTGACCGTAGCGCTCCAATGCGGCGTCATCGATTTCAACGACGCGAACCGGCGCGGTCTCATAGGCCCGGGGACTCAATCGCTGATACTGGTCGAACAGGCGGTCGCGAGCGGAGTCGATCAAAGCCGGCTCATAAAAGATAACCGCCACTGCAATAGCGGCGCCGACAATCCCGGCAAGACGCGGTCCGAATATCCCCCGCTTCATCGCGTTCCGCCCCTCAGCATTCGCTTAAAAGAACGACGTGGCGCCCTGCTGTCGCAGCATTTCCTCAACCACGCCGACGCCGTTTCCGCCCATGCCGTCATTGAAGTTGAAAAAGACGTCGGCGCTCTCGCCGGCGCCGCCGCTTCCGTCCCGGATCAGCAACATCAGGTTTTCAACATTCGAGCCCGAAAGGTCGCCGTCGCCAAACCCGAACACCCCGGCGCCGTTGGAAGCGTCGTCGAAACTTAATTCTCCGACGAACTCAACGAAATCGAGTGTGTAATTGCTGAACATGTCGTCAATCAGGACTGAGACATAAGATTCGCCGCCCCCAACTGTCCGGCTGTCGAAATCGATATCGATAGAGGCCTCGGCGTCGCCGAATGAGAAGCCGCCATCGGCGCGCTGCACGGAAGACGAACCGAAACCGCCATCGAAACGAAAGACGCCGCCGCCCAAGGTGACGCCCTGGCTGTCGAGCGCGGCAATGGTGGAGATCGGGTCGACGTTAAAGGACGTCTGGGAGAGGAACGCTTCGGAGTACAAGTGATTGCCGGAGCCGTCTTCGAGAATGGCGGCAATACTGCCTTCCACGCCGTCCCCTGGGCCAAACATGGCCTCGCCCGCAACGATCGAGGGGTCGCTCGTCAGAGTCGCCAGCGTATAGAAGGAAAGCCCGAAGAGGCCTGTGTCGAACGCGACCTCCTGATCCAACGGCACATATTGCACTGTATTCGCGCCGCCAATGGCGCTGTCCGCAGCAGCGGAAATGGCGACGAAAGACGACCCGCCGCCGACCGTGCGATCTGCAAAGTTCACTTCAAGCTGCGCAACCGACCAGCCCGTGAGCCTTGCCGGCGCGCCCAGCGTTGAAATCACATTGGTCGATTGTCCCTGGATGGTGACGGAGCCTCGCCCGCTCATGCTGAGTTCGTCCTGCGTATAGAGGTCCGCGAGATCGTAAGAGAAATAGGCAAGCTCGCCTTCTCCCGGCGATAACAGAAGGTCATCGGCGCCGCCGGCGAGAATGTAGTTGCCGCCATTGCCGTCTTGACCGGAAAATTCCGAACTGACATCGACCGTCACCGTGGGGCCCTCGCCCTGTCTGACGGTCAGGTTGTAGGCTGGCGTGTCAAAAACAGAAAACCCGTTCGCGCCTGTTGTGAAGGCGACGCCTGCACTGGCAAGCTGTGCTTCCAGAAAGGCCTCGATCACTTCCGGCGGCGGTTCGATGCCGGACATGCTGCGCTGGCTAAGGTCGTTCGGGTCCGTCACCGTGAAATCGAATTTGACGAAAGAAGCCAGCGCTTCCGGCGCGACGGTGCGATTGGCCCAGTCGATGGCGATCTGGAACATGACCACGCCATCCTGTGTGACCGGCGACGCGCCGCCCTCCACCGTCATTTGCGCCGGCGCGATGACGAAGATATGTCCGTCGGGGCTTGCCTGTTGACCGGCAAAATTATCTAGCAGATCGAGCGGCAGGATATCCCCCACCGGGACCATCAATTCCGGATCTTCTTCACTTTCGCCGGAAGGCTCCGCGGGGAGATATTCCGTGTTCTCGTTCTTTTGCAGGCCTCGGCGCCCGGCATATTGCTGGCCGTCTTCGCCTTCCTGTGCGCCCTGTCCCGACTGTTCCAGGGGATCGCCGGCATAGTCCTGCTCTTCCCCGTCGCCTTCCGGAATGACAGGCAGGAAGGCGTCATAGATCTTCTTCAGAAGCTCTTCGTCCGCGCGGAAGGGCTCCGAAACCCCGTCGGGCCCGAGGCGCACGACCCAGCCCGGCCGTTTCAGTCGGGCGATGATCTCCTCTTCGTTTTCCGTCCAGAAATCGACCAGCCCCTTCGGCGACAAACCGCTATTGTCGCGCAACGGCCCTTCAAGCAGCGCATAAACAAAGCCGTCGATCTCGACGACAATCACATTAGTGCCGCGCACGCCCATGGTGACGCCGCTGTCCTGAATCTCGACTTCGGTGTCGCCGGGCTCCGTATCGCGTCCGGAAGAATAGCGAACGCCGCCGCGCACGAAGTTAACCACGCGCCGGCGGCCAGCGCCTTCAGCGTCATAGAACTCGCTGATCGCCGACTCGGAATTGGGCGAGAACGTATAGGTGCTCCAGTCGCAGAGTTTCAGTTGCAAATGAGATTCATCGCCCGTGCGCACATAATCCTGAGAGAACATGTCATCGCCCGCATCGGGGCGAAACGTCCCGCCGCTGCTGCGATCGACCCCGACTTCCGGTCCCACGACGGCAGTCGCGTTGCCGGCTTTCGGATCGTCGGTTTCTTCGTCAAAACATTCCGCTGCGAAAAGAGGCGTCGCAACATAGGAGAGAACGGCGGCCGCAGCCGATGCTTTGAGAAAAGAGGCGAGCGTAGTCCTGATCATGTCGTCCCCCTAAAACGCAATACGCTTCGAAATCAGAAACGCGGCTTTGTGCGTTTTGTAATCGAAGTTCAAAATGTTGGAGTCCACCGTCTCATATTCATATTGTGCGATGAGATTGATATCCTTGATGGCCTCCGGCAGGCCGGGCGCAAAGAAAGACACCGGCGCGCCAATGGTGAAACGGCCGCGATAAAGCCATTCATCGCGCGTGATCGCCGGCGTAATGAACGGGTCCGGCCCATCATAAGAGGAATTCTCCGCCCAGAAACCGATCATGGAAAAGGCGCCGCGCCCGAGGAGCATGCTATGCTGCGCAAAGACGCCATAGCGATCATAGGTCTCGAAGACAGCCTCGCCGTTTTTGTCAGCGTAGAGGCCTTCGACATTCAGTTTCTGCCGCGATGAAAAACGCCAGGTGAAACCGGCCCGCCCGCTGAGGCGCCGACCGGACCGGATGCTCGCCGCGCCAAAATCGCTTGTGTCGCGGAAGTCTTCTTCCTCGCCGCGAAAATTGACATAGGTCGTGAATTTCGGCGTCCAGCGATAGGCGACTTCCACTTCGCCGCCATAGGTGGCGAGATAATCCTCGCCATCGAGCCAGTAAAATCCGCCGCGAACCGCCGGTGTGACCGACCAGTTGCCGGCATACCAGGTGCCGCCCAGCGCGACGCTCGCCGCGTTGAGATCGAGACTGTCGAACTCCGTCTTGTCCGAATGATAAAAGCCGATATCGGCGTGCAACAGGCTTCCCTCTTGCGTGCCGAGATCGTGCTGCACCCGCCCCTGCGCAGAGACAACAAAGGCAAAGTCATCCACCTTCGGATTTGAGGCTAATGTCGTCGTTACGAACTGGTTCGGATTGAAAGGATTGGGCAGGGAAAAAAGAACCTGCCCGCTCGACGGCGCCTGATTGCGGTTCGATTCATAATCGACGCCGGTCGTGATAGTGAGCGCGCCGCGCGTCCGCCGCTGCTGATATTTGATGCGGCCGAGATAGGTTTCCGCCTCCGCGGCCAGCGCCGCCGGCAACTCGCCGCTTTCCAGCGCCAGCTCCAGCTCATAGCGCGCGCGATCGTAAAGACCGAGGCGATACAGAACCAGGCCGTAAAGCACCCGCACATCATATAGGGTGGGATTGAGCAACAGGATGCGCTCAAGCGTGGCGCCCGCTTCTTTCAGATCGCCGGCGGCGATCTGCTGGCGCGCATAGTCTATATTGAGCTGAATATTGTCCGGCGCTGACAGCACCATTTCGAACGGAATTTGCGTCTGGCGACGCACTTCGCGGTCAGAAGTTCGCTGCGTTTCATAAAGATCGCGCTCGACCGCCTCGCGGGCCGCTTCTTCCGGCTCTTGCGCAACAGCGGCGCCCGAAAAAAATAGAACTGCGAGCCCCGCCGCGCCGGCGCGCTCAAACAACCTTATTCGGGAATTTTCTCCCATAATCTTCCCCCTGCCCGGCGCGACGATATTCCTGCCCGCTCCTGGGCCCGCTCCGGGAAAGACGCCATACCCGCATATCGCCGGAGCGCGCAAAGGCGCGCTCCAAGGCGATCTCTCTCGCCTTCAACTATGCGATGCGGCATCTCCCCCCGCAACCGTTTTCTCGGCGGCATATACCATGAAAGCATGGCGAAAACCGGGCTTTTTCTGGGCCTTAGCGGTTTGTAACGAGCTGCCAGATGATAAAATAATGCGTTAAATGGTGAATCATCTGATCGAAGCCGAAAGCGATCCAGAAGGACTGACGTCTCGGATCGCCGAAACGCCCGAGCAGCGAACGCGCAGACTTGATCCGGTCCATGAAGAAATGCGCGGCGAAATCCACGAGCGCAAGCCACCACAAGGACGGATTGACCATCATGACGATGATAAAGGTCAGCACGGAATGAATCAGGACATGGAGCGTCAGCGGATAGAGGAAACCCCAGCCGGGCTTCATCTTGCCATTGGCCATCCATGTCGTCTGTAAGAGATAATCGCTGATGAAATGCTTGGCCTGATAGGTCAACAACAGCGCAAAGACGAACGAGACATCGTTCATTCCGGATCTTCCTGCCCTATTTCCCCATACGCATCTTCTTGGCGCATCTTCTTGGCGGATGCGAGGCGAAACCCTAGGCCGCATCGATGCGGCGAGGCAAGACGAGGTCGCACCTTTCACGGCGCGCAAGTGACGCAGATCACAGTATGCGCTGCGCAATCGCTCCAACTCGTTATCTCAAGGCGTCACGCTAAAGCGCGTCGATCATTTCGATAAGCCGCGCGCGTTCGGGCGCTTCTTCCGGCATCATCGCGACAAGCCGCGACCAGTATTCCCGCGCAGCCTCGGCGTCGCCGTTCTGGCTGGCGGCGAGCCCCTGAAAATAGAGCGCGAACGGATGATCTTCATTGAGCGCGGCAAGCGCATTTACGGCGTCCGCGATCTCGTCGTCCAGCCCCAAGCCTTGCGCCGCCCGCGACGACATGAGCGCCTCAACCCGCCCTACATGAAGGTCGGGATTCTCAGGGGAAAGCGAAATCGCACGCTCATAAGCCGCCGCGCTTTTGTCGAAATCTCCGATCACCGCATAAGACCGCCCCAGCATGGTCCAGCCTTCGACGTCATCGGGGTTTTCTTCAAGGCGCGCGGCAAGACCCTCAACCATTCCCGAAATCATCTGTGTACGATCTTCCGGCGACATCTCCGCCGCCATTTGCGCGCGATTGCGCGCGGCGAGCTGTTGACCCGCTTGCGTCGCCGCGCCGGAGGGGTTGCCCAACAGTCCATAAATAAGAAACGCAGCCAGCGGCGCCAGCGCCGTGAGCGGGAGCGCCGCCATGATCGTCTTTTTGCCGCCTACGGTTTTCTCTCGTTGCGCAGCCGCCCGGTGGGCGGCCAGCAATCGGCGGCGCGCTTCTTTCTCGGCCGCATCCGCCTCTTCCGCGCTGATCAGGCCCGCTTCGCGATCGCGTTCGATGTCGGCGATCTGCGCTGCGAGATAATCTTCCTCGTCCAGCGTTTCAGCCGGTTTTCGTCCACGCAAAAACGGCTCGACCAATAGGCCGAGCGTCGCCACGGCGATAACAAGAATAACAATCCAGAGCATCAGCCGCGCTCATCAAGAAGGCGGTTGACTTCCGCCTCTTCCTCGTCGCTCAGGGGCGCCGGCGGCGCCGGTTTAGGGCGGCGCAGAAAGAAAAACGCGCCCGCCGCGCCGGCAAGCAGCGCCAGAGCCGGAAAGCCCCATAAGAACAGCGTGTTGCCCTGCACCGGCGGCTTTAAAAGCACATAATCGCCATAGCGTTCGACCACATAGGCGATGACTTCCTTATCCGTATCCCCGGCGACCAGACGCTCTCGCACCAGGAGCCGCAGGTCCTTCGCCAGCGGCGCATTGGATTCCGCAATAGACTGGCTCTGACAGACGACGCATCGCAATTGCTCATCGATCTTTTCCGCGCGTTCTTCCAAAACCGGGTCGTCCAGCAACTCGTCAGGCTCAGCGGCCGACGCGGCGCCGAGGAAAAGCAGCAACATGACAGGAACAAGAAATCTCATTGGCGGCGCAGCTCCTCGATCATCGGCGCCAATTTGTCATTCCAATAGGCTTCGGTAATGGGCATGGCGACGCGATAGCGAACCCGGCCCTCTTTATCGATGACGAAAGTCTCCGGCGCGCCGGTCACGCCGAGATCGATGGCGACGCGGCCGGCCTGATCGTCGCCAACCTTTGTGTAGGGATTGCCGAGCCGGTCGAGCCACGCCTTGCCGTCGCCGGGTTTTTCTTTCCAGTTGAGACCGTAAATCTTGATCGCGTCATCCTTTGCAAGCTGCATCAGAAACGGATGTTCGATGTGACAGCTCACGCACCAGGAAGCGAAGACGTTGAGCAGCACAACCTCGCCTTTCAACTCCTCCGACGAAAAGCCTTCATCAAAACCTTCAATGGCCGGTAAGGAGAACTCAGGCAGCGGCTTGTCCACAAGCTCCGACGGGATCGCCGATGGATCGCGCTTTAATCCCGAATAGAAAAAGACGCCGACCACCAGAAACAAAAGAACCGGGATGATGAGAAGCACGCGTTTCATGCGGGCGCCGCCTCCGCACCGGCCGGCGCCGGTTTATCCTTGCGCAGCTTCGCCGGCTTGCGGCCGCGATCGCCAAACGCGATCAGCCCGCCCAGCGCCGTGACGCCGGCGCCGATCCAAAGAAAACCCACCAGCGGATTGAAAAAGAGCCTTACGGGCCAGCCATTGCCGGATGTATTTGCGCCGAAGGAGATATAGAGATCGCTGACCCCTCGCGCCTGGATCGCCGCCTCGCTCGTTTCCATGCCGCGCACCGGATAAAACCGCCGCTCGCCGGCGAGCGTCACCGTTTCGCCGTTCTTGCTCGCGACAAAAGTTGCGCGCTCGGCTTCATAGTTCGGCCCGCGAAGGCGCTCCACCGATTGCAGCGTCACCTCATATCCGGCGATTTCGGCGCGGTCGCCTTCCGCCATCAATTGCACGACTTCGGTTTTCCAGAGACTCATGGACGCCGCGCCCAGTGCAAAGAGCGCCAATCCGCCATGGGCGAGGCAAGCCCCCCAGGCTGCGCCGGGAAGGCCTTTAGCGCGGGAAAGGCTTTGCGCGAACGGTCCGCGGAAAAGCTTGATGCGCTCTGCGATATCGATCAACGCGCCGCCCGCGAGCCAGACGACCAGTCCCATGGCGAAGGCGCCGCTGATCCGCGCCCGGTCGGCAAAGATTGCGGCGATGATAGCTATGACCAAAGCGGCGGCGGCGGCCGGCCAGAGCTTTTTCAAACTGGCGCCGAGATCGCCTTTTTTCCAGGCGAGCAATGTCCCCACAGCCGCGAGCAGAAGCGTCAGCGAGGCGAGCGGCGCAAAGATGAGATTGTAATAGGGCGCGCCCACGGAAATCTTTTCGCCGGAGAGGACGTCGATGAAAAGCGGATAGAAAGTCCCCACGAACACCACCGCGCAGGCGACCAGCAACAGGACATTGTTGACGACCAGCGCGCCTTCCCGGCTCACCGGCGTGAAGGCGCCTGTGGCCGAGAGGGAATTGGCGCGAAAGGCGAAAACCGTAAGAGACCCGCCAATCGCCGCGAACAGAATAGCGAGGATGAAGACGCCCCGCGCCGGGTCCACCGCGAAAGCATGCACCGAGGTGATGACGCCGGAGCGCACAAGAAAGGTGCCGACGAGACTCAAGGAAAAGGTCGTGATGGCGAGAAGCAGCGCCCAGCCTTTCATGGCGTCGCGCCGCTCGACCACGCGGATCGAATGGATAAGCGCCGTCCCTGCAAGCCAGGGCATGAAAGACGCGTTTTCCACCGGGTCCCAGGCCCACCAGCCGCCCCAGCCAAGCTCGTAATAGGCCCACCAGCTTCCAAGCATGATGCCGATCGTCAGAAACACCCAGGCGATGAGCGCCCATGGCCGCACGAGCCGAGCCCAGACGCTGTCGGCTCGGCCGCGAATTAGGGCCGCCACCGCGAAGGAAAACGGGATCGAAAAGCCGACATAGCCGAGATAAAGAAACGGCGGATGGATCGCGAGACCGGGATCCTGCAGCAGCGGGTTGAGGCCGGTTCCGTCCGCGGGCGTCGGGATGAGGCGCAGGAACGGGTTCGACGTAAACAGAATGAAGGCGAGGAATGCCGTGATGATCAGCGCCTGCACGCCCAGCGTCAGCAATAAAAGATCGCGGGGCGCGGCGCGGCCCTGCATCGCCAGGACGGCGCTGAACAAGGTGAGGATCAGCGCCCAGAGCAGCATGGAGCCTTCATGGTTCCCCCATGTGCCGGTGAGCTTGTAAATGAACGGCTTCGCGGAGTGCGAATTCTGGAACACATTGGCGACGGAAAAATCCGACACGGCGTAAGCGTGCATCAGGCTGAAAAAGGAAAGCGCCACGAGGCCGAATATCAGGATCGACGCGCGCTGTGCGAACACGGCGAAGCGCGCATCGCCGCCCCGCGCGCCCATGAACAGGGCCGGGCCCTGAATGAGCGCCAGCATGAAGGCGAGGATCAGTGCGAAATGTCCGATTTCCGGGGTCATTGAGAGCCTTTAACGAGGCCTTTTCATACTGAGTTCGTCCGGATTGCGCGAGGGCTGCGTCCCGCGATAAATGGGCGCTGGTCCTTTGTCGAGGCGAGCCTCCGCGCCCTTTTGCGCCCTTGTTTCATGCGGTGTTGCGGGCGATGTGGCGCCATTTGGAATTTTATGCTCCGTCGTCGTTTCCGTCACTTTTGCCATCTCGAACAATCCTAAGGATCACATCGGGAACTACTGTTGAGAGAGTATAAGGCGGCCGCGAAGGTGTTGGATAACTATTCACCAACACTGGGAAATATTGAAGAATTCAACAGAAATGATGAATTTTCCGGGCTCCGGCTCGCCCTATGCGGGCGCGGTGATCAGCGCAGCATGTCGGCGATTTCCGCCATCACCGTCAGATGCTCACGGGCGAAATTCCGGCAGCGCGCCGGCGACCAGCCATGCTCCGGGTCCGGGTTCACATTCGCGTCCTTGAACGGCATTTCAAGCGTCATGGACAGGCAGTTCCAGGTCTCGGCCACATAGGAGTTCGCGATGTCGAGATTGGCCTTGCCGGGCGCCGCGGGCGGATAGCCCTGCTTGGTCTGGAAATCCTTCGAGATGTCGAGAAGCCGCGAGGAATAGGTGGCGAAAAGTTTCTCGTGGCGCTCGTCCCAGGAGGGGATGCCGAAGGCGTTGTCGAGAAAATTATTGGGGATCGCCTCGTCGCCATGCACGTCGAGAAAAAAATCGACGCCGGTCTCGCGCATTTTTTCCCGCACGAGATAGACTTCAGGGCTTTCCTCCATGGTCGTGTTGCGCCAGGCGCGATTGAGGTCCTTGCCGGCCGCATTAGTGCGCAGGTGCCCGCGCTTGACCCCGTCGAGATTCATGCAAGGAACAATATGAAGCGTCGCCTTTTCAAGCAGCGCACCTGCGCCTTCGTCGGTGTCGTCGGTCAGGCGCTCGAGAAAGCCTTCCATCCACCATGAACCCATGGCCTCGCCCGGATGCTGGCGCGCAATCACCCACATCTGGCGCGGCCCGGAACCAGCCTGGAAATAATGAATCTCCTGCCCGTCCAGGGTTTCGCCCAGAACCGCATCCTTGAGGACGGACGATGCTTTTATATTGTCGATATAGGTGCGGTAACGGCTCGTCGGATAGGGCGCGAAATAGGCGTACCAGACTTTGTCCTTGTCCGGCGCGTGACGGATCGTGAGCTCGCGTCCGTCGAAGGATGTGCTGGCGACGCGAAACCATTCTTCCTGATCGTAAGAGGCGACGGCGTGATAGTCTTTCCAGCCGCCCTGATAGGACGCGCCATCAGCATTGGTGAGACGCATAACGAGATTCTGCCCCTCGCCGCCTTCGACGCAGTAATAAAACCACTGAAAGAAAGCCGCCTTGCCGTCCGGCTTGATCTCAAGCTCGATATTCGACGGGTCTTCGGCGCTTTTGCAGAGAATATTGCCGCTGTCGAAATCGCTGGTGATGGTGAGCATGAGGTTTCCTTTTCTCTTCCCCCGTTTACGGGGGAAGTACCCGCGAAGCGGGGGATGGGGGTTAGCCCCCTCCGTCCGCTTACGCGGCCACCTCCCCCATAAATGGGGGAGGAAAGAGTTCTGTCGTCAGTCCTTCTTCTCAGTAATCGGCATGACGACGCGGATATGGACGTCCTTCAATTGCTGATCCGTCGCCTCGATAGGCGCGTGCAGCAACAGGTCTTCCGCCTGCTGCGTCATGGGGAACATCGTGACTTCGCGAATATTCGCCTGATCGCAGAGCAGCATGACGATGCGCTCGACGCCCATGGCGCAGCCGCCATGAGGGGGCGCGCCATATTTGAACGCGTTCAGCATGCCGCCGAATTTCTCCTCGACGACATCCTTGCCGTAACCGGCGATCTCGAAGGCTTTATACATAATGTCCGGACGGTGGTTCCGGATGGCGCCAGAGCCGAGCTCATAGCCATTGCAGACGAGATCGTACTGATAAGCCTTGATCGCGAGCTTTTCCTCGTCGGTCGCCGCCGCCTCCAGCACCTGCAGGCCGCCCTGGGGCATGGAAAACGGGTTGTGGCCGAACTCGACCTTCCGGTTCTCCTCGTCCCACTCATACATGGGAAAGTCGACGATCCAGGCGAGCTCGAAGCGGTCCTTGTTGGTGAGCCCCAGCTCTTCGCCGATCACGACGCGCGCCTTCGCCGCCACCGGCAGGAAATCCTCAGGCTTGCCGGCGAGGAAGAACGCCGCATCGCCGGCCTTCATGCCGAGCTGTTCGCGCACCGCTTCAGACCGTTCCGGCCCGATATTCTTCGCCAGCGGGCCTTTCACTTCGTTCTCGTCGAAGATCATGTAGCCCATGCCCGGCAGTCCCTCCTTCTGCGCAAAGGAATTCATGCGGTCGCAGAATGCGCGGGAGCCGCCGCCGGGCGCCGGAATGGCGCGGATTTCGTTTTGCGGATCAGCGTCCAGAATTTGCGCGAAGATCTTGAAGCCCGACCCGCGGAAATGATCCGACACCACATGCATTTCAATGGGGCATCTGAGATCCGGCTTGTCCGTCCCGTATTTCAGCATGGAAACGTCATAGGGGATCAGCGGGAACGGGTATTTCGTCACCGTGCGCTCGCCGGCGAAGGCCTTGAAGGTCTGCTCCATCACCGGGCCGACAGCGTCGAAAACATCCTCGCGCTCAACGAAGCTCATTTCGAGGTCTAGCTGGTAGAACTCGCCAGCGGACCGGTCGGCGCGCGCATCCTCGTCGCGGAAACAGGGCGCAATCTGGAAATAGCGGTCAAAGCCCGACACCATGATGAGCTGTTTGAAGATCTGCGGCGCCTGCGGCAGGGCGTAGAACTTGCCCGGATGAAGACGCGACGGCACGAGGAAGTCGCGCGCGCCCTCCGGCGAGGACGCCGTCAGGATCGGGGTCTGGAACTCCGTGAACCCCGCCTTCTCCATGCCCTCGCGGATTTCGCGAATGACCTGCGAGCGCACCATGATGTTCCGGTGAAGCGTCTCCCGGCGCAGATCGAGATAACGGTGCGTCATCCGGATGTCCTCCGGATAGTCCGGCTCGCCGAAGACCGGCAGCGGCAGTTCATCCGCGCCCGAGAGCACTTCGAAGGAATCGATGCGAACCTCGATCTCGCCGGTGGGAAGGTTCGGGTTCACGACTTCCGCGTCGCGCGCCACCACCCGGCCGTCGACCTTGATGACGCTTTCCTGGCGGACCTTTTCAACGTCGCTGAAAAACGTCGCCTCCGGCTCCACAACAAGCTGGGTCAGGCCGTAATGGTCGCGCAGGTCGATAAAAAGGAGCCCGCCATGGTCGCGCTTGCGATGGACCCAGCCAGACAGGCGAACTGTCTCGCCGACCTCGGTTTTGCGCAATTCTCCACAGGTGTGGCTACGATAGGCGTGCATCTTGTTCCCCACTGAATTTGGTCGCGCCGGAGTGGCGCTGACGCCATGCAATGTCAAGGCCGCTGGCGGCCTGTTAACCTCCTCTTTCAACCAGGTCTTAGCTCATGTAAAGCATACTTTACATGTCGCTCGTGCATTTCTCTCGATGCCTGTTTTCCCCAACTCCAAGGCCCTCTGCGAGCCGCGCCTTTTTGCAGCGCCGCAACGCGCTTGCAGCCGCCCCCGCGCGCCGATAGAAGCGCCCGTCATGCAAGTGATTTCGACCACCGACGATCTGGCCCGCTTCTCCAAGGCGCTCAAAGAACAGCCCTTTGTGGCGGTCGATACCGAATTCATGCGCGAAAAGACCTATTGGCCGATCCTCTGCCTCATTCAGGCGGCCGGCGAAGGCGAAGAGGCGATCATTGATCCCCTCGCCGACAAGCTCGACCTCTCTCCTTTCCTTGAGCTGATGACCGACAAGAAGGTCGTGAAGGTGTTTCACGCGGCGCGTCAGGACCTTGAAATTTTTTACCGCCTCATCGGCGATGTTCCCGCCCCGCTTTTCGATACGCAGATCGCCGCCATGGCCTGCGGATTCGGCGATCAGATCGGTTACGAACCGCTCATGCGCACGCTTTTGAAAGCCAAGATCGACAAAGGCTCGCGCTTTACCGACTGGGCGCGGCGGCCGCTGACGGAGGCGCAGCTCTCCTACGCCCTCTCCGACGTTACGCATTTGCGCGACGCCTTCCCGCTGCTCACCGAAACGCTCGACAAACGCGAACGCCGTCATTGGGTCGAGGAAGAGATGGAGGCGCTCGGCGATGACGAGCTCTATCACGTCAAGCCTGAAAAAGCCTGGAAGCGACTGAAGCTCAAAGGCGTGCGCCCCAAGGAAATCGGCGTGCTGATGAAACTCGCAGAATGGCGCGAGCGCGAAGCGCAGGTGAAAGACACCCCGCGTAACCGCATCCTGAAAGATGAATCGATTTTCGAGCTTGCGCGTCTTCAGCCCAAGGATGCGAAATCGCTCGCCCGCGCCAGATCCATTCCTTCAGGCTTTGAACGCTCGAAATCGGGCTCGGCAATCGTCAGCGCCATCAAGGAAGGCGCTGCGATCCCGCGCGAAAACCTGCCCACGCTCGATAAAGTGGAAAAGGAACGCGCCCCCGCCGATGTGGTGGAGCTGTTGAAGGTCCTTTTAAAGCGCCAATGCGAAGCGTTTCACGTGGCGCCGAAGCTGATCGCCTCAAGCGCCGATATCGAGGCCATTGCGCTTGATGATGAGGCGGATGTCGCCGCCCTCCATGGCTGGCGCCGGGATGTCTTCGGCGAGGCGGCGCTGCGGTTGAAGCGCGGTGAGATTGCGCTGAAACTCAAAAAAGGCGCGGTCGATATTATTGAGGCGTGACCTCTCGGCCGTTATCCCGGACGCGCCGTTGCATGGAATGCTGCTGCGCCGATCCGGGGTCTCCATAATAAACGTTACCATGAGATCCAGGGTTCCGACTGCGTCAGCCCGGGATGACAGTAAAGAAAGACTGTCTATATAAGTTTGCTCATGAGCGATTTTGAAATAACCCATTTAGAGACCTTCGGCGCGGCGCCGGTTTTCGTCTTCTGCGATCATGCGTCGAACGCCATGCCGGCCTCGCTCAATTGTCTCGGGCTGCCCGAAGACATTCTCAAAACTCATATCGCTTATGACATCGGCGCCGGCGCAGTGGCCCATGGCGTCGCCCAGCGCCTTAAAGGCACGCTTTTCCGCTGCGGATTTTCGCGTCTCGTGATAGACCCCAACCGGGACCTCGCCACGCCCGATCTCATTCCTGCGGCCAGCGACCAGATCCCGATTCCCGGCAACCGGATGCTGACCGAGGCGGAGCGCCAGGCGCGCATCGATGAATTCCATATTCCGTATCATGACCTTCTCGACCAGGCGCTTGACGACATGACTGCATCGGTGAGCGCGCCTTTTGTCGTCTCCATTCACAGTTTCACGAATCGGCTCATGGGCGCAAAAGAAGACCGCCCGTGGTCCGTTGGGCTCCTCTGGCGGGAAGACGCGCCCTCCGCGCGCGGAATGATTAACCATCTCGAGCGAGAGACAGACTGGCGTATTGGCGATAACGAGCCCTATGACGCGCGCATTTTCAATTATTCCATTGACCGTCATGTGGGACCCCGGTCACTATCGCATCTGACGATTGAGGTGCGCCAGGATTTGATTTCGGACAATGATGGCGTCGCCCATATGGCGGATGTTCTCGCTGCGGGAGTGCGCAAAGTCGCCTTGTAAGCGCGGCGACTGAAATGACGGGAGGCTGGCCGATGCTGCCTGCGCTGACCTTGGGCATGGAGGAGGAATATCTCCTCATCGATCCGGAAACCCGGGATCTCGTGCCGGAGCCCTCCCCTGACTTCATGAAGGAATGCAAGGACCGGCTCGGCGAACGGGTGACGCCGGAGTTCCTCAAATGCCAGGTCGAGATCGGCACGCCCGTCTGCGCGGACATCTCCGAAGCGCGCCACCATCTCACCGCACTGCGTTCGGCCATTATCAATGCGGCCGAAAAGCATGGCATGAAGCTGATGGCCGCATCGACCCATCCTTTCGCGCAATGGGGCCGGCAAAAGCACACCGCCGCGCCGCGTTACGATCTTCTCGACGCGGATATGGGCGGCGCCGTCAGGCGCATGCTGATCTGCGGCATGCATGTTCATGCCGGAGTCGAGGATAAGGAGCTCAGGATCGACCTCCTGAACCAGGCGCGATATTTCCTGCCGCATCTTCTCGCCCTGTCGACATCGTCGCCATTCTGGGGCGGTCATGACATGCAGATGCGCTGCTCGCGCCTCGGGATTTTCGACTCCATGCCCCGCACGGGCATCCCTGACCGCTATGAAAGCTGGTCCGAATATGAGCGCATGATCGAAAGGCTTGTGAATGCCGGCGTTATGGAGGATTCGACGAAACTCTGGTGGGACATGCGCCCGAGCGCGCGGTTTCCGACGCTTGAAATGCGCATCACCGATGTCTGCACGCGCATCGAAGATGCGCTTTGCATTGCCGCGCTTTATCAATCGGTCTTGCGGATGCTGGCGCGCATCAAACAAAAAAACATGCGCTGGCGAATTTATCCGCGCATCATGCTGGAGGAAAATCGCTGGCGCGCTCAGCGCTATGGCTGCACCAAAAGCATGATCGATCTCGGCCGCGGCGAGTGCCTGCCGTTTGGTTCGCTCATCGAGGAAATCCTTGAAATCATCGAGGAAGACGCCGTCGCGCTGGGCTGTCTACGAGAGGTGCAGCATGCGCGCACGATCCTGAAGCGCGGCACCAGCGCCTGCCGTCAGGTGGATGTCTTCGCCAAGGCCTCCGCCGACGGCGCGGATGAGGCGGAGGCCTTTATCAAGGTCGTCGACCTGCTTGTGGAAGAAACCGCCGCGGACCTGCCATAGAGCCTCTGGCTCGAAAAATCGCCGAAAAACAAAGCAAAAATAATCGGCTGGCGGGCCTTGCGAGGCCCGTCCGGCTTCGCTATATCCCGCTCTCTCGTTTGCGGGCGCGCCGAAGCGCCGCTCAATCGCGGCGGGGAAAGCGGCTCTCATGCGAGTTTCGCAAAGTTGGCGCGGGGTGGAGCAGCCCGCCCGTCTGCGAAGGCAGACAGATTAAAATCTGCTCACGGGCGATTGTCGTTTATGCGATGGTTGCAACAGTTGGCGCGGGGTGGAGCAGCCCGGTAGCTCGTCAGGCTCATAACCTGAAGGTCAGAGGTTCAAATCCTCTCCCCGCACCCAATTTTCTCTATGTATTCCTGCGTTGTTTCTGCGCCTGACGCGCGAGGTCGGCGAGTATGCCCTCCCGCAAGCCCCTATCAGCAACGCGAATGCGCGTCGCCGGCCATTCCGCCTGCAGCGCTTCCAGAATCGCACAGCCGGAAACGACCAGGTCGGCGCGATCTTCGCCGATGCAAGGCTCGTTCGCACGTTCGAAAAAATTCATGGCGTTGAGCTTGGCCGTTACAGACTTGGCGTCATCGATGGTGAGCCAGACGCCGTCCACCTTGTCGCGGCGATAGCGCGCGAGCCCGAGATGAACGCCGGCGATGGACGTGACCGTGCCTGACGTGCCGAGCAGATGCGCCGCATCCGCATGAAACACGTCGTTCATGCCCGCCGGATCGCCAAGCGCCTGAATATGCGCGCGCACGTCTTCGACCACCGCAGCATAGGTCTCGGCGCTCATCTCCCGTCCGCCCCATTTCTCAGCGATCGATACGACCCCGAAAGGCAGCGACGTCCAGGCGGCGATCTCCACGCCGCCTTCTCTTCGGCGCACCCAGGAAAGCTCAGTCGAACCCCCGCCGATGTCGAAAACGAGCCCCGCCTCTTCATCGAGAAGATCGGCGCAGCCGGCGACGGCGAGTCGCGCCTCCTCCTCCGTCGTAATGATGTCGAATGAGAGTCCCGTTTCGCGGGACACCGTTTCCAGAAAGGCCGCGCCGTTCTCAGCCCCGCGGCAGGCTTGCGTCGCAATACAGCGCATATGGGTCACGCCCCGGCGGTCGATTTTTTCGGCGCAGACTTTGAGCGCCGAGATGGTCCGTTCCATCGCCGCATCGGAAAGGACGCCGCTTTGCGACAGCCCCTCGCCAAGGCGAACGATGCGCGAGAACGCATCGACAATCCGGAAATCGCGCCCGCGCGGCGACGCGATCAGAAGCCGGCAATTATTCGTTCCGAGATCGAGGGCGGCGAGCCTCACAAACCGGCGGCGTTGTCCGCCTGCCGGTTTTTTTCTTTCGCTCGCATTGGAGGGTGGTCTGTTTCGGCGGCTGCGCCTCCGGCGCCCCTGTTTTTTCCGCCCATCGCGCTCATCGCGCCCCGCGCGCTCATCGGGCTCGTCGTCGCTCATCATTCGCGTCCTCGCTGGAGCCGCCTGGCGGCTCTGATGTCAGCGCGAATGGTAGTCCGCACCGCCCTGACCAGCAAGCATGCACGGGCCAAAGCGGCGGCGGGCTAAAAGATCATGAATAGACAGGCCGGCGCCGGGCGGGGTTCACATTGCGCCGCCGATTTTGCGGAGGCCGGTTCATAGCCGATGGCCATGGCAAGGGCCGTAAAAGCCGCCGCCGCCAGCATAACCATCATGAGCCCTTTTGCGATCATGATCAGTGCAGTCATTTCTCTCTCCATCTCCCGTGCGTTTTCAGGCGCACGTCCCCCGTCTCCGCCGCGCCATGCGCGGCATCCCTCTCATCTCAACTTTATCGTTTTGCTTAGGCGCCGCGCTCGAGGTCGTGAAACGCCTTTCTGAGGCCGTATTCGCTTGAGGTCACGGCATGCTCGAGATCGGCGATACGCATGTCCAGCGCGCGGAACCGATGTTTGAGTTCAGAAAAAGTCGCCTTGGGGCGCGTTGAAAAAGTGCGCCAGAAGCGTTCGGTTTCCGGATCGCGAAACTCCGTTTGCGGCGGCAGGTCCGTATCCGGTTTCATAAATACGGCGGCAATCAGATAAATGATCGCCGGCATCGGAAAAAAGAAGATCGTCGCCAGGATCATCAGCACACGAACCCATTTCAGGTTCCAGCCGAAATATTCCGCGAAGCCGGCGCAGACGCCCGCAATCTTCCCGCGTCTTGTATTCCGGCGCAGCCGATGAAAGTTGGGTCCCGGCCCCGGCTGTCCGGCGCGATAGGCGTAACTGTCCTTCTCGCGCCAGTGATGATGATGGTGATGGTGGTGATAATCAGGCATGGGGACGCTCCGGATAATCCTTGCGCCAGTCCGGCGCTTCCTTGTCGAGGATTGTCTCCAGGGCTTCCACGCGCCGTTCCAGACGTTGCGCGGTCTTCCAGAGATCATCGACAAGGCGTTCGTCATCAGCAGAGATCGACTTCGTTTTTCTCAGCTCCGCCTGGTAGTGCATAAACACCGCCGGACAGGCCACGAAGATGATCGCCACGATCGCTATGGCCATGAAATATTCGTTCATCGTGGAAGCCCCTTTCCCTCTGCCTTAATTTTGCCCTGATGTGGAAGTGCGGCTTGCAACCCGCTTTTTCAAGGCTTCAAGGTCTGCGGTGACCGCATCTTCGGCCTCAAGCTCAGCGAATTCCTGCTCCAGGGTGCGTGGACGACCGAGGGCCCAGCTTTCGGCTTCGGCTTCCAGCTCATCGATTCGCCGCTCATAGCGGTCGAATTTGGCCAGCGCCTCTTCGATGCGGCCGTCATTGACCTGACGGCTGACGCGAACGCTGTCTGAGGCCGCATGGCGGCGGATTTCGAGAGAGCGCTGCTTGGCGCGCGCCTCTTTCAGTTTCGCCTGAAGCCGTTCCAGATCGTCATTGGTTTTGTTGACCGTATCGTCAATCGCCTTCAGCTCGTCATCGAGCAAGCCGATCATTTCCTCGGCCTTGCGCTTGGCCGCCACCGCGCCGCGGGCAAGATCCTCGCGGCCTTTGGCGATGGCGAGTTCCGCCTTCGATTCCCATTCGCCCGCACGCCGCGCGAATTCGTCTTTCTTGCGCGCCACCTCTTTGCGGTCGGCCAGCGCTCGCGCCGCATTGGAGCGGACTTCGACGAGAGTGTCTTCCATTTCCTGGATGATCAGGCGCACGACCTTTTCGGGGTCCTCAGCCTTGTCCAGCATGGAATTGATATTGGAATTGATGATGTCGCTCAGTCGGGAAAACACGCCCATGTCTGGATCTCCTAAAAAATGATGCCGCCGAGGATGAAACCGAGGAAGAACGCGCCCCAGGCGAAGCCGGCGCGGCCGCGAAGCGCATAGTTCATGCGGCTCTCCCAATCCCGGTCTTCGTAATGACGTGAATATCGGCTCATTATTGTCTCCTCATTGGCAGCGCCTTGACGGCTTGGGTTGTGATTAACCCCGTCTGCCCCTTCTATTGCGAAAGCCGTGCCAAGTTGGATCATCTTGTATAAAATGCTGTTTTTATTACGTTTTTTTTGCCTGACCTCATTTTCCAACAGTGTAATAAAGGCGAATATCACCAGAATTTCGGTATTATTTACCCCGGTATGGTGGTAATAATTACCTATGGCGCCGCAACCCTCGCCTCCCGACCTCATCGGCCAGTCCCGCGCCTTTCTGGATGCGCTGGATCACGCCTCGCGCGTGGCGGATATCGACCGGCCGATACTGGTCATGGGCGAGCGCGGCTCCGGCAAGGAGCTTCTGGCGGCGCGGATTCACTTCCTGTCCGGCCGCTGGGACGGGCCGCTGGTCAAGGTCAATTGCGCGGCGATGAACGAAACGCTCCTTGAAAGCGAACTCTTCGGTCATGAGGCCGGCGCTTTCACCGGCGCCACAAAACGCCATCTGGGCCGGTTTGAACGCGCCGAAGGCGGCTCTTTGTTTCTCGATGAAATTGCCTCCGCATCGTTGCGCGTGCAGGAGAAACTTCTGCGCGTCATTGAGTATGGCGAATATGAACGCATAGGCGGAGAGACGACGCGCCAGGCGGATGTACGGGTCATCGCCGCGGCCAATGTGGATCTCAGGCTGAAAGCCGAACAGGGCGACTTCCGCGCTGACTTGCTGGACCGGCTCGCCTTCGATGTTGTCGCCGCGCCGCCGCTGCGCAAACGGCAAGAAGACATCATGCTGCTGGCCGCACATTTTGCCAGCGCCGTTGCGGCCGAGCTCAATCTGAGCTTTCCTGGTTTTTCGCCAGAAGCGGCGGCGATGCTGAAGAAACATGCCTGGCCGGGAAATGTCCGTGAACTGAAAAATGCTGCGGAACGCGCAGTCTTCCATTGGGCCGAACTCGATGGCGAAGGCCCTGTCGATCATGTGGTTCTCGACCCGTTCGAAGCGGCGTTCGGCCCGATTGCGAGTAACGGAAGCGATGAAAAAACCGCCCCGCCTACAGCGGAATCTCCCGCATTCGCACCGGCGCCGGGCCCGCGCTACGACCTTCGCGCTCATCTGAATAATATTGAGAAAAAGCTGGTCTCACAGGCGCTCGCCAACCATGGCGGCAGCCAGAAACAGGCGGCTGACGCGCTCTCGCTCACCTATGATCAGATGCGCGGCCTGGTCAGAAAACACGGACTTGCCTAACCCGTTCGGGCCACCGGGTCATCGCGAAACCAACCGGTGACAGCGCGCCGCACGCCGCCGGCGAAGCTCGAAACCTGGGTCACCGTGTGAAGATATTTGATGTCGAAGATCGTCAGCACATTGTAGCGGGGAAGATAGCCCTCGGTGATGTCCTGCTTTTCGTTGAGAAACAAAAGAAGACCGCCCCAGTCCGGCTGCCAGTTTTTGGTCATGCCGAGCACGTAAGCGGCGCGGCGTTCGCGATCGTCGCCATAGTCCAGATGACGCGTCAGAAAATGCGACGGGCTATAGGCTGTCGCATGAGCGTCCGCCTTTGTGATGCCCTGGACACCGGTCACTTCGCGTCCAAGCCTTAACCAGTATTCGCTGTTGATAAATTCAGTCACCGTATGCAGGGGATGGCCACGATCCCAACCCTTCATATAGGCTTCGATCATTGGGTAGGTGTGATAGAAAAAACCGCGGTTCTGGCGTGCGCGCAGCATGATGTCCTGAAACAGTGCATTGCGCTTATCGTTCGGCATGGCCGACATTTCCGCCTGGGTGAAATGGATTGGCTTGTCATTGGCGTCGGTCGCCAGGACACGCCATGATAATGGGCCCGAAAGGATTCCGTTCAGCGCCTCCGCTGAGTCCGCCGTCAAAATATCGGGAATCTGAACGATGCCGCGTTCAGCATATATCTCCGCATATTTTGCGAGATCCAGCGCAGAGTTGAGCCGCCAAGTGTCAAACGTGATCGCCATGGGCGATCATTATCCGAAAAAGAGAAGGCCGCCTAGCCGCTGCCTGCCGCAGCAAATCAGCGCGGGAGTGCGGATCAGAACCGGCCTTTGGTGATGACATTGTCGGTCGAGAGCACGGTTTCGGGGTTGATCGGTTCTTTGCCGGCCCCGCGTTCGTAATAAGGCGTGAAATCGCAATCGCAGATTTCAAAAAGCTGCTCGAAACTGTCGATGACAAAATAGGTCTTCTGGAAATCGTCCACCATATAAGCGGTGTTCAAAACCCGTTCGAGATCGAACGCGACGCGATTCGGCTTAGGGCTTTCCACCGAGTAGATCGTTTCTTCTTTCGACGACAACATGCCAGCGCCGAAAGCGCGCAAGCCGTCATCTGTTTTGATGAGGCCGAATTCGACGATGTACCAGTAGAGCCGCGCCAGCATGTGCTGCGCATTGTGCTTGATCGCCTTGGGGCCGCCCTTGCCGTATTTCTCCATATAATCCGCAAATACCGGATTGGAGAGAAGCGGCACATGACCGAAGAAGTCATGGAAAATATCCGGCTCTACGAGATAATCGAGCTCATGCTCTTCGCGCATCCACCATGCGACCGGAAAGCGGCGGTTGGCGAGATGGTCGAAAAAGACGTCGTCCGGAATAAGGCCCGGCACTGCGATGAGGCGCCACCCGGTGGCGTCGCCCAGCACCTTGTTGGCGTCTTCGAGCCGCGGGATGGCGTCGCCGGCGTTCAGAGCCTCGAGCCCGTCGATATATTCCTGCGCCGCATAGCCAGGCAGCAACTTCTTCTGTCGGTCATAGAGAAACCGCCAGCGCGCCTGTTCCGCCTCCGTATAGCGCTCATAAGGCTGCTCGACTGTATAATCGGCGCGCATATGCTCATAATCGCCGCGCAGCGCGTGGCTGGTGTTCGCGGCGAAGGGATTTTTCGGGGCCGTGGCGGCGGATGCGTTCATTTCGGTCATATGTGGATAATATGGGCGTTTTCGCCTGGATTTCTTGCCAAATTTTATGGAAAAAGAGAGAATTTTGACATAATTTCCCATTTTATTTTGAAAAAGCGGAAAAACTCCCGTGATTGATGACACAGACAAGAAAATCCTGACGCTTCTCCAGCGCGATGGGAGGCTCACAAACGCCGAGATCGCCGAAGCGGTGGGGCTTTCCGTTTCCGCCGCCCACCGCCGCGTCAAGCAGCTTGAGGCCTCCGGGATCATCAAAGGCTATGGCGCAAAAGTGGAGCGGTCAGCCGCCGGGCTTTCCCTCCTTGCCTATGTTTTCGTGAAGCTGGAATCCCACGCGGAAGAGCATCTCGCCGCCTTCGAAGAACAAGTGAACCTCATGGACGAGGTCGTCTCCTGTTCGGCGGTATCGGGCGGCGGCGATTACATTCTGCAAGTCGTTGCCAGGGACATGGAAAGCTACGCCGAGGTGGCGCTCAAGAAACTTGTGCGCCTGCCCGGCGTGAAGGACTCATCGTCCCATTTCGTTTTATCGACAATGAAAGAAGCGCCGGGCTGGCCGCTGTCCGTCTAGGGCGAAACGGACAGCGGCCGCCGGAGGGCGTCAGGCGCTGAGCATTAAGCTCCGGGGCGTATAAACGCCTGACGCTGTGCGTATAGCGAAAGCTCCGCGCGCGTCAGCGCGCCATTCGCATTGAGGTCCGAAGATGCGAAAATCGCGTTTTGCAGACCCATATATTCCCCCTGCTGCAATTTTCCGTCATCGCCCGCGAAGGCGTAAAAGGTGTGGCGGGCGACGGCATCGATGCGCGTTTGTTCTGCATCGCCCAGCGCCAGCGGCGCGGAGACAGGCAGCGCGATCGTTCTCACGCCGTCGTTATTCTCCACGGACACAAATCCATTGAGATTGGCGAGTTCGGCGGTCACAACAGTGAGCGCCGCGAATTCGTTGACGTCGAGAACGTCATCGCCATTGCGGTCCGCACGCTGGAAAGTCGCCTGCGCATGGGCCGCAGCTTCAGAGCGCGACAACGCGGTTAGCGCGCCGTCATCATAGGCGCCGCCAGGCTTCACCCCGGCGAAGGAGGCGGCGGCGACCGCGACAGTGGCGAAAGCGGCGGTGACGGTATTCATGAAGATGGTGGCTGGCATGGCGTCCTCTCCTCGTCTCTCGAGGAATAGGAGTAAGCGCCGATCTGGACAGATTGACGGTTCAATGGTGATTTCTCTGTGGTGAGACTGCCTTAATCGAGCCTTATGTTAAGTTTTCCGCCCCATTTAAGCCCGAAAGAGGACTGCGCCGCGCAAAACGCGCCGCCTGTTCAACCGCAAGGGGAAAAGACCTCCGCCAATGCCGCCTTCCTTTCTGAATATGACCTGCGGCCAAGAGGGCGGTGTTGTCTTTCTCACCGCGCGCGCCGGACGAACCACACTCAACGGCCTGCGGGTGCTGGATAAACACGGCGTTATTGGCGTCATCGATTACCCGCGGCTCGCTCTCAGCTCATCCTTTCGCGCATCGGCAGTCGTGATTTGCGATATCGAGCGCATGACGCCGGATTATGAGTCGCGCGTCATCGGCATCGTCAGAAAATGGCGGGACCAGCCGGCGCCGCCGGCGATCCTCAATGAACCTCCGCGCCCCCTGCGCCGCTATGAGCTTTTGAAAAAACTCCACAAGCTCGGCGTCAACCAGAAAGACATATGCCGGCTTGACGATCCAGATGCGGTGGAGAAAGTCGGTTTCCCCTGTTTCATTCGCGATGAAGCCGGCCATCACCTGACGCCGGACCACCCGCGCCTTCTCCATTCGCGCGATGAGCTGCAAACTGAAATCGACCGGCTTGAAGAGACTGGCGTTCCGCGCTTTGGGAAGATCGTCGTCGAATTCGAAGACACCCGCGACGACACGGGCATGTATTGCAAGCTTGCTTATTACAAAGCCGCCGATGCGCTCATCCCCGCCCATTCCTTCTGGAATCCGGAATGGTTCGTGAAATATCCAAAACCCGGCCTTGTCGCCGAGCGTCCCGATCTTGTGGAACGGGAACGTGAATTCGTGATCACGAGCCCGCACGAGACGGAAATCGCCCGGATATTCGATGTTGCAGGGATTGATTACGGTCGTATCGACTATGGGATAAGGCCAGATGGCGGCCTTCACATATTTGAAATCAACACCAATCCAAATCACTCCCATCCGGGAAGCATCGCCCCGGAACGACAGCCTCATATTAACCCTGTGCAGGAAAGAATTGTTCAGGCTCTGGAACGGCTCGTGGAACAAAACCCTTGCACGCGCCTTGCATGGCCGCGGGATGAGTTGCTCTACAGGCTCCGGCGTCAGTTATGAACAAGGTGTCGCGTGACGAAGAAGAACGACATTGAACCGAGCATCGTGAACTGGCTTGAAGCCTGGGCCGCTGCGATCCGGGCGAATGATCTGGATGCAGGCCGCAGGCTTTTCGCGGACGACGCCGCAGGATTCGGCACCATTACCCATAGAACAGACGGCCTCGACGATCTCGTTGAGCGCCAGTGGACACGCGTCTGGGCCAATACCGTCGACTATGATTTCGATTGGGAGACTGTCTGCGTTCACCTGTCGGGAGACGGATTGCAGGCGACCGCCCACGCTCTGTGGGCCTCGACCGGAAAAGACGGCGAAAGACCTCGCGAAGGCCGCGCGACCATCGTTTTGACGCGCGCCTCAACCGACGCGGACTGGAAATGCGTTCACACGCATTTTTCAATGTGGCCCAACAGCGCCGATATTCAGCTTTTGAAGTAATGCGCCGGCGGCTATTCCGCCGGTTGCGCCGCCGGCTCCGCCTGAGGCGAAGACGAGACCGGCGCAGCCTCCCCGTGGATGCGCGCCCAGCGTTCCTTGATCATCTTCGACGTCAGGCGCGAGCCATCCGGCGACCAGCCCGGCGGCCCGAAGGTGTAGCCCGCGACTTCTTTCAGGGATTTGGCTTGTGAGACATCTTTCGCGATCCCGATCCATTCATGGAAGGAGATCACCAGCGGATTGAACGTGCCGAGATTCTTGATGATGCCGTAGCGCGGTTTTTCCGCGCGATCTTCGGGAGTGAAGGTGCCGAACATCCGGTCCCAGATGATCAGGATGCCCGCATAATTGGCGTCCAGATAGCGCGGATTGGTAGCGTGATGGACCCGGTGATGGCTCGGCGTGTTGAAGATCCATTCGAAGGGGCCCATGCGGTCGATAAGCTCCGTGTGGATCCAGAACTGATAGAGAAGGCTGATGGCGCCGACAAAGGCGACCATAGCCGGATGAAAGCCCATGAACACCAGCGGCGTCTTGAACAGGAGCGAGGCTAGGATGTTCCCGGTCCAGGTCTGCCTCAGCGCCGTCGTCAGATTGTAATGCTGGGAGGAGTGATGGATCACATGGCTCGCCCAGAACCAGCGCCGCTCATGGCTGATCCGGTGGAACCAGTAATAGCGCAAATCATCCGCGACAAGGCACAACAGCACCGCCCACCAGGTGTTCGGAATCTTGAACGGGGTCAGCTCATAGGCGGCCACGAAAACGGCGCCGATCACGAACAGCCCGCCGAGAAGCGGCGCAATCTGGCTGCCAAAGCCCATGATCAGGCTAGCCGCGGAATCGCGCGCCTCATAGCGCCCCCGGCCCGTCAGGCGCGCTGCGATGATCTCGATGATCACCAGCACCAGAAAGGCGGGCACGGCGTAAGAGACGATATCCGGATACTCGAATTCCATGGGTCTATTTTGCCCCTGCGGGGTTAATTTTGCGAGCCCATTCAGCAGCGCCGTCCGCCTCAATCACGAGGCGGCGCGAGCCGGGATCGCTCGGCCGCACAACCAGCGCGCCGTCTTCCTCAAAAACGCGCATGGCCCCAGCCGGGAAGCGCCGGGTCACGAGATCAAGGCCGAGACGCGAAACAAGGGCGATGTCTCCCCCCGCCCCTTCCGCCATGACGGCGCGGCCTTCCCGGTCGATCAGCCAGTGCTGGGGCCGGAAATCGGGTTCGTCGAAAGCGAGCCTTTCGGCTGCGGCGTCCTGCGTGACGGGGCCGGGCGGGGCGCGAAAAACCACCCAGGCGAGACCGACCATCAGGGCGATCGCCGCCAGCGAGATCAGGGAATCGATTAGCAGATTGCCAGTCATGGACTTGTTGTCAGTCTCGCTCGCTGTCGGATTGCTCAAGCCCTGCAGGCGCAGCCACATGAGGGTCCGCCGCCTGTTCAAAATGAGCGCCCAGAAAATATGGCCATACGAAGAGCGCAAACAAGCCCTTCCAGAAGCCCAGCTTCAGAAAGCCGATGGAGAACAGCCAGCCGATAAACCACACCATGCCGAGACCGCTGTGCTGTTCGATCTTGATCGCCTTGTTCATTGCGCACCCTCCCTTTCTGAGATTTACAGCATATAGCGGCGCCGGCCAGCGCCGTTGACATCGATCAATATAGTATTTCGCACGCGCAAACGAAAAACGGCGCGCCCTTTGGAGCGCGCCGTCCCATAATGTTAACAGGCGACCGGCCTTAGCCGACGATTTCATCTTTCGAGAAGAAGAATTCGATTTCCTGCGCCGCCGTATCGGGGCCGTCGGAACCATGCACGGAATTTTCGCCGATCGATTCGGCGAAGTCGGCGCGGATCGTGCCGGGGGCGGCTTCCGCCGGGTTGGTCGCGCCCATGATCTCGCGGTTTTTCGCGATGGCGTTTTCGCCTTCCAGCACCTGGACGACCACAGGTTCCGACATCATGAATTCAACGAGCTCGCCGAAAAACGGACGCTCCTTGTGGACGGCGTAAAAGCCTTCCGCCTGCTCTTTCGTCATGCGGATGCGCTTCGAGGCGACAACCCGGAGGCCGCCCTCCTCCAGCTTGGAGATGATCTTGCCGGTGATGTTCCGGCGCGTGGCGTCCGGCTTGATAATGGAAAAGGTGCGTTCGAGCGCCATGGGTTGAGTCCTTGAGCTTTGTGGAAAAATCTGATTCGGCCGGGTTCCTAGCAACGGTTTTGCGTTGCGGCAAGCGCCCGAAGCCCAATAAGTTCAGGATTTGAGCATCCGTTAAGGATAAGGAGACACCGATGTCGGAAACGCCCAACCCTCCGTCCCACGGATCACCGCCTCTTTCCACCAATCCCGGCGAGAGCGGCAACGCCCAGTTGATCTATATCCTCTATCTGGCGGGCCTGGTTGTCGGGATCACCCCGATTATCGGCGTCGTCATGGCCTATATGGCCAAGGATGACGCGCCGGACTGGCTGCGCTCGCACTACCGCAACCAGATCCATGTGTTCTGGAAAGCCATTCTTTACAGCCTGATCGGCGTCATCCTCTCCATCGTCCTGATCGGCGTCGTGGTCCTTCTCGTCACGCTCGTCTGGTACATCGTGCGTATCGTGAAAGGCTTGCAGGCTCTTTCCAAGGGCGAGCCCTACACAAACCCTGACAGTTGGGGCTTTTAAAAAAAGCGGCTCCAATTCCCATGGGAATCAGAGCCGCCTTTCCTGCTTGATCGAGGCTGAATCAGTCCCGGCCAAAGCAATAGCTATTATTAGTCAGTATCCATTTGGCCGGTTTGCTGCTGACCGCGCGTTAACGCGGCGAAGGTGCGCAGTTCGGACGCATCCAGTTCATCATCGCCGTCTTCATCGGCTTCTTCGAAGCGGGCGAGAAATGCTTCGCGGAGCTCTTCCTGCGTGACTTCCGCATCGTCGCCGGCGGCATCCTGAAAGATTTGCGCAGCCGAAGCCTCAATTTCCGCTTCCCTTTCCGCATCGAGCGGATCGTCGAGATGCATCGCAGCCTGTCGCGCTCCGGCCGTTTCAGCGGTTCTCGTAGCGTCGCCAGCCGCAGCGACATCATCGTCATCATTGATAACGTCAGCAGAGGCCGTGTTTTCTTCCGGCGCACTCACGGTGGCGGGGTCGTCGACCGGGTTCACGGACATCAGATTGACGGGCTCGGTAATGAAGGCGTCAAGGTCGCGGGCCGAAGCGAGTGCAAGCTCAACATACTCGCCGCGGCTTAAGGCGCCGTCATTATCGGCGTCCGCGCCTTCGAAGGCCCGGTTGGCGAGGGATTCAATTTCATCGCGGCTGCGCGTCAGCGAATTCACCGCGGTGCGCAAATCCGGGTCGGTCGTATCCGACATCACCGCTTCGGCGCTGCGGTCATACCGCTCGGCGCCCCAGGACTCATCATCCTGTTCGTTCGCAGCCACCTGTTCATCGGCCGCTTCGGCGTCATCGGCATAGGCATATTCATCGTCTTCGCCCGCATAGACGGTTCGCTCCTCATCCTGTTCCACCGTCTCATTATCAGCGGCTTCATAGGTGTTGTCGGCGTCGCCGCATGCGGCTGTCGCAAGCAACAAAGCGCTTGCGGACACGGCGCCAAGGGGGAGTTTTTTCATGATATAATTCCTTTCTTTGCCGCGCTCAGCGCAACACGCGCGAGCGCTAAGGCTGCATCACCTTCGCCAACGCGCGAGACGCAGAAAAATTCCCCGAAAGAGAGTTAAAATCCCTGTCATGTTAAGAGTGACGGTCGTCTTGCGGATTATGTACGGGCGCGCACAAAAATCGCCCGTTTCGATGACTTCGAAACGGGCGATCAAATAGGCTGACTTGTGTGGATCTGCGTCAGGCGGCTTTTTTGTAGAGCGTCTCGCCCGCCTTCGCCATTTCACGGAACTTCTCAGGCGGATGGAAGCGAGGTCCGTATTTCTGCGCAAGGCTTTCCGCCTTTCGCACGAAAGTCTCTACGCCGATCGTGTCGATGTGACTCATGGGCCCGCCTGTCCATGGCGCAAACCCCCACCCGAAGATCGCCCCGAGATCGGCCGATTGCGGATCGTGAACAATCCCTTCGGCATAACACTGCGCCGCCGGAATAAGCTGGGCGTAAAGCAGGCGCTCCTTGGCCTCATCCAGCGAAGGCTGCTCTTCGGCCAGCGGGAAATATTCGGACAGCCCTTTCCAGAGATGCTTTTTTCCGCCTTCAGGATATTCGTAAAACCCGCCGCCGGACTTGCGGCCCTTGCGGCCAAGATCTTCGACGAATTTGACAAGGAGCTGATAGACGGGATCGCCCGACGCATCCTGACCCGTCTCTTTCACTGTGGCGCGCGCGATGCGCAAGCCAAGCTCCTGAGACGTTTCATCGGTCAGCGCCAACGGCCCTACAGGCATGCCGAGCGATTTGGCGGCGTTCTCGATGAGCGCCGGCTTGACGCCTTCGGCGACCATGCGCATCGCCTCGTTCAGATAAGGCGGCACCACGCGGTTGGTGTAGAAGCCGCGCGTATCCTTCACGACAATCGGCGTCTTTCTAATAAGGCGCACATAATCAAGCGCCGTCGCCAGCGCTTTGTCGCCCGACTTCTCGCCCGGAATGATTTCCACGAGCGGCATCTTGTCGACCGGCGAGAAGAAGTGAATGCCGATGAACTGGTCCGGGCGCTCCGAATGTTTCGCAAGGCCGGTAATCGGCAAGGTCGAGGTGTTGGATGCAAAGATCACATCCTTGCCGATCACGGCTTCGGTGCGTTTGATGACATCGGCTTTCACATCCGGGTCTTCGAACACCGCCTCAATGATAAGATCGACGTCTTTCAAATCGTCATAGTCAGTGGTGGGCGTAATCCGCGCGAGGAGTTCGTCGCCTTTCTCCTTCGTCACCTTGCCTTTGGAGACGCCCTTTTCAACGATCTTCTGAGAATAGCCTTTGCCCTTTTCCGCATATTCCAGATCGCGGTCGAGCAGCACGACCTCCGCCCCGCCCTTTGCGGTCACATAGGCGATGCCGGCGCCCATCATGCCGGCGCCGAGCACGCCGACCTTTTTGATCTTAGACGGCGGCACGTCTTTCGGACGCTGTTCGCCTTTCTCCGCCGCCTGCTTGTTGATGAAGAGGGTGCGGATCATGTTGCGCGTCTGCGGGCTTTTGAGGAGTTTCAGGAAATATTTGGACTCGATGCGGATCGCCGTGTCCATGGGCACGATGGAGCCTTCGTACAGGCAGGAGAGAATATACTGCACCGCCGGATAATTGTGGTTCGTTTCTTTTTGCGCCATCGCATTGGCGCCGATGAAGAACTGAACCGCACGCGGATCCATGGCGCCGCCGCCGCCCGGAAACTTGAAGCCTTTCTTGTCCCAGGGCTGGGCGACTTTCGGATTGGCTTTCACCCATTCCTTCGCTTTCGCCACGACCTGATCGGCGGGAGCCACTTCCTGCACGATGCCTTGCGCTTTCGCCGTTGCGGGATCGATGGGCTTTCCTTGCGTCGCCATCATCGCCGCGTTCTGAAGCCCGGCAAGGCGCGGCAGGCGCTGCGTGCCGCCGCCGCCGGGCAAAAGTCCGACCTGCACTTCAGGCAGACCAAGCTGGATTTTCGGATTGTCGGCGACGACCCGGTGATGACAGGCGAGCACAAGCTCCAGACCGCCGCCAAGCGCCAGGCCGTTCACGGCGGCCGCGACGGGTTTGGCAAAAGCCTGCCCGTTCTGAAGCGCCTTTACGGGCTGGCCGCCGGTTTCGAGCTTGCGCAAGACGCCGTTAAGCGCGAATGCCGACTCGAACTGCTCTTTCGTCGTTGATGGCGCGCCGCGCCCGGCGCCGCCGCTGCCAAGCATGTTGAGATCGGCGCCGGCGAGAAAGCCTGACGCCTTGCCGGAGGTGATGACCGCGCCTTTGACATTCTCGTCGGCCAGGAAGCTGTCGACCCATTTGGCGAAGTCTTCCATCAGATCGGCGTCCCACACATTCATGGACTTGCCGGGAAGATCGATTGTGACGAGGGCGATGCCGTCGCCGTCAACTTCAACATTCATTGCTTTGTAAGTCATTTGTCCGTATCCGTCCTGAATTCTTACGATTAAACGCGCTCGATGATCGTCGCCGTACCCATGCCGGCGCCGATGCAAAGCGTTACAAGCGCCGTTTCCTTGCCGGAGCGCTCAAGCTCGTCGACCATGGTGCCCATGATCATCGCGCCGGTTGCGCCAAGCGGATGGCCCATGGCGATGGCGCCGCCATTCACATTGATATCCGAATGGTCGATGTCGAGCGCCTGCATGAAGCGCAGGACCACAGACGCGAAAGCCTCATTCAGCTCCCAGAGATCGATGTCTTTCTTGTCCATGCCGGCTCGCTTCAGAACCTTCGCCGCGGCGAACTCTGGCCCGGTGAGCATGATCGTCGGTTCCGATCCGATGGACGCCATGGCGCGGATGCGCGCCCGGGGTTTCAAACCTAGCTTCTTGCCGATTTCTTCATTGCCGATCAGCACCGCCGCGGCGCCGTCGACAATGCCGGATGAGTTGCCGGCGTGATGCACATGATTGATTTTTTCGAACTCGGGATATTTTTGCAGCGCCACGGCATCGAACCCCGGAAACTCGCCCAGCATGGCGAAGGACGGGTTCAAGGCGCCCAGAGACTGCATGTCCGTATTGGCGCGCACAGTCTCGTCATGATCGAGAAGGACCTCGCCGATAACATCCTTCACCGGCACAATGGATTTCTCGAAACGGTTTTCTTTCCAGCTTTGCGCGGCGCGCTTCTGGCTTTCGACCGCATAGGCGTCCACGTCATCGCGGGAGAGGCCGTATTTGGTCGCGATGAGATCGGCGGAAATGCCCTGGGGCACGAAATAGGTTTTAAACGCGGTCGTCGGGTCGGTGGGCCATGCGCCGCCGTCGGAGCCCATGGGAACCCGCGACATGGATTCAACGCCGCCGCCAATGGTCAGGTCCGCTTCGCCAGCCTTCACCTTGGCGGCCGCTATATTGATCGCCTCGAGGCCGGAGGCGCAGAACCGGTTCACCTGGATGCCGGACGTGGTTTCGGGATAGCCGGCGTTCAGCACCGCCGTTCGCGTCACGACCGCCCCCTGTTCGCCCACCGGCGACACGCAGCCCAGCGCCACATCCTCGATTTCCCCCGCATCGATCTCATTGCGATCGCGAATGGCTTCGAGCACCTGTGTCGCGAGCCCGACCGGCGTTATTTCGTGGAGAGATCCGTCCGCCTTGCCTTTGCCGCGCGGCGTGCGGACTGCGTCATAAATATAGGCTTCCGTCATGGGGAGCGTCCTTTCAGCTGAAGCCGGCGCTGACATGCAGCGCCTCAGTAATTTCAGCCTCTAGTTAGGCCCCCATAACAAAGACCGCAATGCCGCGATGCAGTATCGCGCACCCCCGGGAAAACCGGCCTCCCCCACTAATTCAGAAGTGCAGGAAGGCCGCTTTGGCCCTCCTGCTGTTCAGGCAACTTTCATAAGCTGTCTTCGCGTCCTAGCAAGGACTGTAAGTCGCCTCGCACCAGGCCATGCACTGGTTTACTTTTGCGATGTCGGGAAGAAAATCCAGGCAGTCGTTTTGACACTGCTCACATTCCCGAGGACCGGCTTTGGGCGCTCTGTTGATCGGTAGAAGCCGGTCGTTGCTTAATCCTTCGAACAATTTCTGCGTCTGCGTAATCTTTTGCAGCATGCGGGCTTCTGGAGCCGTTTCTGCCGCACTACTATGGAAAACGGCGCTCAAAAACAAAAAAGCCGTCGCCAGGACTGCTTTCTTCATAAGAACCTCCTGGATAATAAAATTAAAAGATTTACTCCAACAAAACATTTTTACTTTACTGCGCGAAAAACATCAATGTTATACAGTTCATTATTACATAAATATTTTCAAAGATTTTTTTGATCACTCCAGAACTCCGCCCCGCTAAAGTTCCAGCATGAAGTCTTGGTGAGATCTTTCACTCAAGGGTGTATGTGGCCCAGGAAATTTTCTGGGCCGTCCCCCTACCCGAACGTGCTAATTCCCATCCCGCCAGCTATGCGCTAAGCCGCCAGAACGCCGTAAAATCCTGACACACCGGAGCAGCTATGCCTCAGCCCGCCTCGCTCGACGCCCTCCGCGCCCGCATTCGCGACCATTATCTCGCGCCGGAAGACACTGTCGTTCCCGGCCTGGTTGCGCTGGCCGGACTCGATGAGGCGACCCGGGACAAGGCCCAGGCCCGCGCCGCGGATTTCGTGAGAGCCGCGCGGGCGAACGCCGAACGCTCCGGCCTGATCGACAAATTTCTTCAGGAATACGGGCTTTCGACCGCCGAGGGCGTCACGCTGATGCGCCTCGCCGAAGCGCTATTGCGCACGCCCGATGCGGCGACCGCGGATTCCCTGATCGAGGACAAGATCGAGGCTGGCGACTGGGCGGCGCATGCCGGCAAAAGCCCCTTCCCCCTCGTCAATTTTTCGACCCGGGCGCTGATGATGACCGCCGCCTGGCTCGACGATGTGGAGGCGAAGGATCCGCTGCGGCGCATGGTGCGGTCCACAAAGAATGCCCTCGACCGTCTTGGCGAACCTGTGATCCGCGCCTCCGTGGGACAGGCCATGCGCATCATGGGCGAGCATTTCGTCCTCGGCGAGACCATCGAGTCCGCGATGAAGCGCGCCCGCAAATTCGAGGACAAGGGCTATGTCTTCTCTTTCGATATGCTCGGCGAGGCCGCCCATACGGAAAAGGACGCGCAGAAATATTTCGACGACTACAAAAACGCCATCGCCGCAATTTCGAAACACTCCCATCACGACTATGCACCGGCTAATCCCGGCATATCGGTAAAATTGTCTGCACTGCATCCGCGCTATGAATATGGAAAGAAGACGCGAGTGCTCCCGGAGCTTGGCGGGCGCGTCTGCGAACTCGCCATACAGGCGAAAGCCTCGAATATGGGCTTTAATATCGATGCGGAGGAAGCCGACCGCCTCGATTTCTCCCTCGATATCATAGAACAGTTAATGCGCGACCCCGCTCTTGCCGGCTGGGACGGCTTCGGCGTCGTGGTGCAGGCCTATCAGCGCCGGGCGCCGCATGTGCTCGACTGGCTGGCGGCGCTTTCCCGCGAGACGGGCCGGCGGATCATGGTGCGCCTCGTCAAGGGCGCCTATTGGGACGCGGAAATCAAACGCGCTCAAGTTTACGGATTGGAGAGCTATCCTGTCTTTACGCGCAAAGTGTCGACGGATGTGAGTTATCTCGCCTGCGCGCGCAAGCTCTTCGACAATATCGACGTTTTCTTCCCGCAATTCGCCACACATAACGCGCTCTCTGCCGCCATGGTTCAAAAGATGGCCGGCGAGCATAAGGATTACGAGCTGCAGCGCCTGCACGGGATGGGCGAAGCGCTGCATGACAGTCTCCTCGAAACCGGCGCCCGCTCGCGCATTTACGCGCCTGTGGGCGGACACAAGGAACTGCTGCCCTATCTTGTGCGACGCCTCCTTGAAAATGGGGCGAATTCCTCCTTCGTGAACCAGCTCATCGATCCGGATCTGTCTGTCGACGACGTCGTCGCCGATCCGCTGGACGAGATCGCGGAAATTACGTCCTACCCCAACCCGCATATCCCGAGCCCGCGCGACTGTCTCAATGGCGAACGCCTCCTCGCCAAGGGCTGGGACGAAACCCATCCGCCGACCGCAACGAAAATGTCGCCCGCGGTCAGGAGCGTCCTGACGCCCATATCCGCGCAGCCGATCGTCAATGGCGAACTGCTTTCCGGCGCAAAAGAGCCTGTCGTCAATCCGGCTTTCACGAACGATCCAGTTGGTTCCGTGGAAAGCGCTGGCGAAGAGGCCGTCAACAAGGCTTGCGCAGCCGCATCAGGCTTTGCATCGACATGGGCGTCTACGCCCGCGAAAGAGCGCGCGGGCATATTGCGCCGCGCGGCGGAGATGCTTGAAGAACGCGGCGAACATTTCATGGCCATCGCCGTTTACGAGGCCGGCAAGACATGGCCCGACGCCATCGCGGAGGTGCGCGAGGCGGTCGACTTTCTGCGCTATTACGCGGATCGCGGCGAAGAGCTCCAAGAGGAGCCTTTAGGCGTGATCGCCTGTATATCGCCCTGGAACTTTCCGCTGGCGATTTTCCTCGGACAGGTGAGCGCCAGTCTCGCCGCCGGCAATTGCGTCATCGCCAAACCCGCCGAACAAACGCCGCTTATCGCGTTCGAGGCAGTGAAACTGCTCCACGAAGCGGGCGCGCCCAAAGCCGCCCTCCACTATCTGCCCGGCGACGGGCCTTCGGTCGGCGGACCGCTCACCGCGCATCCGGATATCAAAGGCGTCGTTTTCACCGGCTCCACCGAGGTCGCCCAGATCATCAAGAAAAGCCTCGTCGCTGCTGGCAAGCACGATGCGGCGCTGATCGCCGAGACGGGCGGCATCAACGCCATGATCGTCGACTCGACAGCTTTGCTTGAGCAGGCGGTGATGGACGTTGTGGCGTCAGCGTTCCAGAGCGCGGGCCAGCGCTGTTCCGCCTGCCGCGTCGTTTGCGTTCAGGAAGATGTCGCCGACCGCTTCAACGAAATGCTCGCCGGCGCCATGGCGGAGCTTGCCGTGGGCGACCCTTCGGAACTCTACACCGATGTGGGGCCCGTCATCGACGAAGAAGCGCGGCGCAACATTCAGGATTATGTGGATCACCTGAAATTCGAGTCGACTTTGATCGCGACGGCGCCGGAGACGGAGCATGGCGTCAACGGGACCTTCATATCGCCCGCCGCCTTCGAAATTCACAAGCTGTCCGACCTGAAGCGTGAGGTGTTCGGACCTGTGCTTCATGTAGTGCGCTTTGGCGCCGACAAGCTCGACATGCTCGTCAACGACATCAACGCCATGGGCTATGGTCTCACCCTTGGCGTCCACACTCGCATTGACGAAACCATGGAACGCGTCGCGCGGCGCGCGCGCATCGGCAACATCTATGTGAACCGCAACCAAATCGGCGCCGTCGTCGGCGTACAGCCTTTTGGCGGCGAAGGCCTCTCCGGCACGGGGCCCAAGGCCGGCGGCCCGCATTATCTCTCCGCCTTGGTAAAACGACCGCGTCCCGAAGGCGACTCCCCGGCGCCGATTTCCGACAGCGATGAAACCTCGCTCGAAAAAGCCGCGTTCGACGGCGCGGTCGAAAATCTGCGGCCATGGGGCGCCATGGGTCGCGCGCCGATCCTGGACAAGGTCATGAGCACGCTGGCGGGGTTCGAGGCCGCCGCGCAAGAAGAGATCCGGAAGGCGCTTTCCATCTTTACAACGAATACGGAGCTTCCGGGACCGACCGGTGAATCCAACACGCTGAAACTGCGCCCGCGCGGCATTGCCCTCTGTCTCGGCGGAGGCGCGAACGTAAGTGACGATCTGAAACAGATGCTGCTTTGCCTTGCCGCCGGCAGCCCGGTCATCGCGCTCGACGCCGAGCCCGCGAAAAGCATGATCGCCGCGCTTGCCGCCGCTGGCGCGCCCAAGGGCCTCGTCAATATTTGCGGGCCCCACGCGTCCCATGCCTTGTTGCGCGACCGACGCATAAGGCTCGTCGCTTTTGACGGCGGCGCCTCGGCGCGCGGGCGCATCGAAACCGTGCTCGCAGAACGCAAAGGCGCCATCGTCCCCTTGCTTTCAAGCCAGGACGCGCCCTGGCGCTTCGCCACCGAGCGCACATTAACCATCAATACGACCGCCGCTGGCGGGGATGTCCGATTGTTGTCGCTGGGCGAATAGGGCTAAACTGCGTCTCTAAATCGCCGGAGCGCCCCTTTGCTGCGACACTCATCGCAGCAAAGGGGCGCTTTACCGCAGCGCGCTTGGCGCGCGCAACAGGACACGCCATTTTTCAATGAACAGGCCCGAGACAGTCAAAATGAGCACTATTCCAGTCGATGCGCCCCAGACCGGGCCGTTTATCGCCGCGCAAGGGCGTTCGCGCGAGTGGATGAACTGGATCTTCGCCGACAAGGCGCGCATGTTCTGGATGCTCCAGATCGCGGGCTGGCTCGGCTTTTTTGCTTTGCATATCCTGAGCGTCTCGACCTTTGTGGCGGGGCGCTCTTCGGACTCGCTGCTTTATTCGGTAGCTTCCTCGCTGATCGGCTTTCTGACCACCAGCATTCTGGCGCGCCCGATTTACCGTTTCGCACGCCGTCAGGGGCCGGCGCTGCTGCTGATCATCGTCCTGACCTCCACAATCCTGATGGCGGTCGCCATGTCGGCGATGAAGGCGCAGACCTTCGGCTATCTTTTCGGCAATGGCTGGATGGATCTTCGCGGCGCAAGCCTCGGCACGACAAACTATCTCCTGCTCATTGTGCCGGACCTGCCGGTGAACCTGTTTCTCCTAGGCTCATGGGCCGGGTTTTATTTCGGCATCAACTATTATCTGAAACTCAGAAGCGAAATGGAGCGGGCGATCTTCTCCGCGCGCCTTGCCGATCAGGCCCAGCTTAAAATGCTGCGCTATCAGCTCAATCCGCATTTCCTCTTCAATACGCTGAACGCCATTTCGACGCTGGTGCTTGAACAGGACGGCAAGCAGGCGAACTCCATGTTGACCCAGTTGTCCGCCTTTTTGCGCTATTCTCTCGACAATGACCCGCTTCAAAAAACCACGCTGGCCGAGGAAGTCCGCGCGCTGGAGCTCTATCTTACGATTGAAAAGACCCGTTTCGCGGATCGCCTGAACGTCACGTTCGACATCGATGAAAACACGAAAAGCGCTTATGTGCCGTCGCTGATCCTGCAGCCGGCTATTGAGAACGCCATCAAATACGCCATCGCCCAGATGGAATCGGGCGGTGAAATCAGGATTACCGCAAAGCGCGAAGGCGGCATGCTTGCCCTCGAAGTTTGCGATAACGGGCCCAACGCGCCGGAAGATCCAAACGCGCTTCTCGACAATGTCAAAACCGGGGTGGGACTCGTCAATATGCGCGACCGCCTCGCCTATCTTTACCAGGATCGGGCGCAATTCCAGTTGCGTCATGTAGAGCCGCAGGGAATGTGCGTGCGTTTGCGCATACCCTTTGAAACACGGGGATAAGAACAATGAGCGAAGAAAAAATCCGCGTCATTCTGGTTGACGACGAACCGCTGGCGCTGCGCGGGCTGAAGCTTCGCCTTCAGAACTTTCCGGAAGTCGAAGTGATCGGCGAATGCGCCAATGGCCGCGAGGCGGTCAAGGAAATCAAGGCGCAATCGCCGGACCTTGTCTTTCTCGACATTCAGATGCCGGGCCTGGACGGGTTCGGCGTGGTTCGCGCCATGATCGGCGCCCCCGCCCCGCTGTTCATATTCGTCACCGCTTACGACAAATATGCCATCGATGCTTTCGAGGCGAATGCGCTCGATTACATCGTGAAGCCGGTCGAGGAAGAACGGTTGAACGACGCCCTTCACCGGGCGCGCGAAGCGTTACGGAGCAAGGCGGCGGCGAACCGCGAGTCGAAACTGATCGAAATGCTCGCCTCTCTTTCCGATAACGATCAGGACCGGATCAAGGAGCTGATCGCCGATCCGGAATGGACAGACAAACAACGCTATCCCGAGCGTCTTTCATTCAAGGACGGTTCGAAAGTCGTGATGCTCGACGCTGACGAAATCGAATGGATCGATGCGGCGGGCGACTACATGTGCATTCATGCGGGCGGCAAAACCCATATCATCCGCGAAACCATGAAAGCGCTGCAAACGCGGCTCGATCCGGAGCGCTTTCAGCGCGTGCATCGCTCCGCCATTGTTAATGTGAAACGCGTCAAGGAACTGCACCCGCATTCCAATGGCGAATATTTTCTCATCCTCGATAACGGCGCCGAGCTGAAACTTTCACGGTCTTATAAAGACGTCGTGCAGCGCTTTCTTTAGCGGCGCAGAATCTCTTCTGCACGCGTCAAATCTTCTGGCGAATTGACATTGAAGAAGGCGTTTTCATTTTCGAACGTCACGCGCCCGGCGTGAACGCTGTCCGCAAGCTCCTTTAACGCAATCCCGTATGGCTCGGGCGCTGCCGAAAGCGCGGCGTACAAAGCCTCGCAACGCCAGAAAGCAAAAGTGGGGTGTACGTCCTTCGTGTCGCAGGCGACGGCCGAGCCTATTGCATCGGAGAGGCGTGCAAAGAGATCGGCTGGAAGAAAGGGTCCGTCCGCCGGAACCGAAAGAAATCCATCCGTATTCGGATTATTTTTATAAATCCAGTTCAGCGCCGCCCAAAGCCCGGCCGCCGGCCCGCGCGGCCCGTCCTCGCAGTCAGGAATGACGGTCAGCCCAGTCCCGTAATCATGGCGCCCGGAAATCAGAATCCGGTCTGCCTGCGGCGCGAGACGCGCCAGCACATGATCGATCAGCCGGCGCCCGCCAAGCATGAGCGCGCCTTTATCCGCGCCCTCCATGCGCCGCCCGCCGCCGCCGGCGAGAATAACCGCGATCTTTTCCATCTTTTTGGGCGTTTCATTCGCCTCCGGCATCGCCTAAACCTCGCTATAGAGAAGCCAGAAAAATCATGCCGTTATACCTGATCTTCTTATTCTTTCTTACAGCCGCTCTTTACGCCTCGGTAGGGTTCGGCGGCGGGTCAACCTACAACGCGCTCCTGGTGCTGGCGGGCGTCGATTATCGCATTCTTCCGACGATCGCCCTCGCCTGCAACATCATCGTCGTTGCCGGGGGAAGCTACGCCTTCGCGCGCAGCGGCCATCTGCAACTCAAACGCATCGCGCCCTTTCTCATCACTTCAATACCCGCCGCCTGGGCGGGCGGGCGCATCCCCGTGTCGGAAACCATTTTCATCGGCGTTCTCGGCTTTTCCCTTCTGGTCGCGGGCTTGCATCTCGCCTTCGACCGCAATCGCGATCTCGACGGCGATATGAAATCAGCGGCGTCCTGGCTCGCCTGGGCCGCCGGCGGCTTGATCGGATTTATTTCAGGGCTCGTCGGCATTGGCGGCGGCATCTTCCTCGCGCCTGTTCTCTATTTCATCCGCTGGGGCAAACCCAAGGAAATCGCCGGCGCGTGCAGCCTCTTCATTCTTGCAAACTCTCTTTCCGGGCTAACGGGCCAGCTCATGAAGCTTGGCGACATGCACGCGCTCTCCATGATCGGCGCCTACTGGATGCTGTTTCCCGCCGTGCTTATCGGCGGACAGATCGGCTCGCGCATGGCGAATGTCGGCCTCTCCAGCCTCGCCATCAAAAGACTGACGGCGGTTCTCATCCTCTATGTCAGCGTACGACTGCTCCTGCGCTGGCAGGGCCTTGTCTTCTAGCGAAGCCGAACGCATTCCACTTCATCGCCCGCCTTTAATGCCGGCGCGTTCACGGGGCGCCGGATCAGCGCATTGGCTGTGGCGAAGGGAAAGAGCAGCGAGCTGTCCTGGTTGGACGCCGGCACAACCGCGCCGTCTTTTTCTTCGGCGCGCAGATACGCTTCGCGTCCGCCATTGGCGCCGACAGGCGCCGTCAGCCGCGCTTTCAAAAACGGCGCAGACCATGTGTCGCCCGCAAGACGTCGCACCAGCGGCTGAACGAAAAGCGCGGCGGTGACAATCGCCGACGCCGGATTGCCGGGCAGACCAATCACGCGCGCTTTTCCCATATTCCCGCACCAGGTGGGCTTCCCCGGACGCACGGCGACTTTCGAAAACACCGCCTCGCCGCCTTCTTTGGCGAAGCCGGATTTGACGAAATCGTAATCGCCCACGGAAGCGCCGCCCACGGGGATGACTACATCCGCTTCGGCGCCGCGCCGGAAATAGTCTCGGATCGCTTCTTCACTGTCCGGCGCGCAGCCGAGATAAACGGCCTCGCCGCCCCAGCCCGAGATCATGGCCGTCAGCGCATAATGATCGGAGTTGATGATCTCGCCCGGTTTCAGATCGGCGCCCGGTTCCTTCAACTCATCGCCATTGGAAAAGACGGCGACCTTCGGGCGGCGATAGACGGAAACCTTGTTGATATTCGCCGCCGCGAAAATCGCGCCATGAATATCGTGCAGCCGCATTCCTTTTTCGGCGAGCACATCGCCTTCTTTGAAATCGATCCCTGCGGCGCGAATATTGCGCGCGCGCGGCTGATCTTCTCTGATGGCGATCGCGTCGCCGTCGCGTGCGATATCTTCCTGAATGATCACATGATCGGCGCCTTTCGGGACTGCGCCGCCAGTGAAAATGCGAACCGCCTCGCCCGCGCCCACCGTTCCGTCGAAGGGCGCGCCCGCCGGCGCATCGCCGATGACCCGCAGCTCAGCGCCCACGCGCATATCTTTAGATCGCACAGCATAACCGTCCATGGCGGAGGCGGCGAAAGGCGGCTGGGTCATGCGCGCTGTCACGTCTTCGGCGGCGATGCGGCCGACCAGTTCACCGAGCCCGGCTTGCTCATGTCCGATGGGCGCCGCGCCCTCCAGCACGGCGGAAATGGCTTCTTCAACGCTCAGCATGACTCAGGCTTCACGGCTGAAATCGCCGGACTTGCCGCCGGACTTTTCGATGAGTTTTACGTCCTCAATGACCATAGATTTGTCTACCGCCTTCGCCATGTCGTAAATGGTGAGGCAGGCGGTCATGACCGCCGTCAGCGCCTCCATCTCAACGCCGGTTTTGCCTGTCGTCTTGACTTGGGCGGTGACAACAAAAGCGTGCGCGGCGTCATCCGGTTCAATGCGCACATTCAGCCCCGTAATCGGCAGCGGGTGACACAAAGGAATAAGATCGCTTGTGCGTTTGGCGCCCATGATCCCGGCGAGTTCGGCGATGCTCGCCACGTCACCTTTTTTGACGCCGCCCGAACGCACTGTTTTGTAGCTGTCTTCCGTGAAAACGACGCGGCCCTGCGCGACAGCGCGGCGTTCCGTATCGGCCTTGGCCGAAACGTCGACCATGCGCGCGCGGCCCTTCTCGTCGAAATGGGTGAGATCCTTGGTCACTTACTTTTCCATGAGACGGGGCATCAATTCCACGAGATTGCAGGGCTTGTGCCGGGAATCGAGCTGATATGAAATCACCTTGTCCCAGCCGTCTTTCACCGCGCCATTGGAGCCCGGCAGGCAGAAAATAAACGTGCCTTTGACGACGCCGCCGCAGGCGCGCGATTGCAGCGTCGAAAGGCCCACGGTCTCATAACTCACCTGATGAAAGATCACCGAAAAGCCCTCGATCTCTTTTTCAAAGAGCGGGCGCACGGCCTCCACCGTCACGTCCCGGCCGGTGAGCCCGGTGCCGCCGGTGGAGATGATGACGTCGACCTGGCTGTCGTCGATCCAGCCGGAAACGACGCTGCGGATTCTTTCGATGTCGTCGCGCACGAGATCGCGGCCCGCGAGCTGATGGCCCGCCGCCTCGATCCGCTGGGCGAGAATATCGCCCGAGGTGTCGTTGGCGCTGGTGCGGGTGTCGCTGACGGTCAGCACCGCGACGCGCACGGGTTTGAATTCAAGCTCTTCATTGATCCCGGGCATTACTCTGTCTCGTCTCTTTTCCAGCGGGCGGCGTCCCGATAGTCCGCCTCTCGCGGTTCGATCCACGACGCGCCGTCTTCACGGATTTCCTTCTTCCAGAACATGGCTTCGGTTTTGAGATAATCCATGAGGAAATCCGCCGCCTCGAAGGCTTCGCGCCGGTGGGCCGAGGCGACGCAGACCATGACGATGGGCTCGTCCGGCTTCAGTTCTCCCACCCGGTGGATGATGAGCGTGTCGTCAATCGCCCAGCGCTTTCGGGCTTGGCGCTCGATTTCCGCAATGGAGCGTTCGGTGACGCCAGGATAATGTTCGAGATAGAGCGCCTTGACGTCTCCCTCGCCCGCGCGCCCGCGCACTTTACCAAGAAAGCTGACGACCGCGCCTGCGCCGTTCGCGCTTTTTTCAAACGCGGACAACTCGGCGCCGGGATCGAAGGGGTCTGTCGAGACGCGGATCATGGACTAACCGCCGCTCACTGGCGGCAGGAAGGCGATTTCGTCTCCGTCACTGATCGCCGAATCGCGCGCCGCCATTTTCTCATTGACAATGACGCGTACGGACTTTTCCTGAAGCGCCGCGCCAAGCGCCGCTTCCTGTTTTCCGAGCGCCGAGACCAGATCGCCGACGGTCTGGGCGTCGCCAAGCGGCAGGTCCCGTTGGCGCGCGCCAGCGGCGTCGGCAAGCTTTCCAAAGAAGAGAAGGCGCGCCATGGCTCAGCCTCCCGTCACCGACATGTGCCGGGAAACCGCCGGCGCCGCGCCGCGCTTGGAAATATCGAAGGCATGGCGCTCAGGCTTTTTCAGCATCGCCCGGTCCAGCGCCGCGTCCAGCGCGGCTTGAGGATCAGCCCCGCGCATCGCCGCGCGCAGATCGATCTTGTCGCCATGGCCGAGGCACATATAGATCTCGCCGGTGCAGGTGACGCGCACGCGATTGCAGCCTGCGCAGAAATTATTGGTGAGCGGCGTTATCATCCCGAGAACGCCGCCGGTCTCTTCCACCTTCACATAACGCGCCGGTCCGCCGGTTTTCATGGCAAGCGGCCTCAGGCTCCATTGTTCGGCGAGCCTGTCCTGGACCGCCGTCAGCGGGAGATACTGATCGGTGCGGTCTTCCTCGATCTCGCCCAGCGGCATGACTTCGATCAGCGTCAGGTCCATGCCGCGGCCATGGGCCCATTCGATCATGGGCGCGATTTCGTCTTCGTTGACGCCTTTCAGCGCCACAGTATTGATCTTGACCTTCAGCCCTGCGGCCTGCGCCGCATCGAGACCGCGCAACACCTGCGACAAGCGATTGCGCCGCGTCAGCTTTTCGAACTTCGCATCGTCCAGCGTATCGAGGGACACATTGATGCGTTTGACGCCAAGCGAGGCGAGCACGTCCGCGTGATGGAATAGCTGCGTGCCGTTGGTGGTGAGCGTCAATTCGTCGAAGTCGCCCGCCTCGAGGCGGCGGCCGAGCCGCGCCATCAGGGTCATGATGTCCCGGCGTACCAGCGGTTCGCCGCCGGTGATGCGGATCTTTTTGACGCCGCGTTCGATGAAAGCGCCGGCGAGTTGTTCGAGCTCTTCAAGCGACAACACATCCCGCTTGGGCAGGAATTTCATTTCTTCCGCCATGCAGTAAGTGCAACGCAGATCGCAGCGATCCGTCACCGAAAGGCGCAGATAGGTGATCTGGCGGCCGAATGTGTCAGTCAATGATTTCATAGGCTTATATCTATCATACCGTTAGGCGCCGCGTAAAACCGGCGCAGGAGAGCCGCGCTTTCTGGGCGGCCATGGACAATCATAAGGCATGCGCCGGGGCCGTGGATAACTATCCACCAACACTGGGATATATGAAAGAATTCATCATTTTTGAGGTGTTTTTCGCCTTTTTGGGGTGCGTTTTTTGAGGCTTGGTTCTCTCTTCCGAAGCCTGCCGGTCAGCGCCACCGCAATCGGAGATTCCCCTTCTCGGTTCAGCAGGAATCCCCCTCTCCCTCGAGGGAGAGGGGCCGGGGGTGAGGGTGAGCAATTTGTATGAATCAGCACAGCTACGGGTAAGGCCTCCAGGCTTTCCACCCTCACCCTTACCCTCTCCCGCCAGCGGGAGAGGGTATAAAGCTTCACAAGGAGCAATCGATGCAGTCGTGCTTACGCGAGCCCGACGATCTGGCCATTCTTGTCGAGACCGATTTCCAGCGCCGCCGGTTTTTTCGGCAGGCCGGGCATGGTCATGATGTCGCCGCAGACCGCGACCACAAAACCGGCGCCGGCGGAAAGGCGCGCCTCACGCACCTCCACTGTGTGCCCGGACGGCGCGCCGAGATTGGTCGGGTCAGTGGAGAAGCTGTATTGCGTTTTGGCGATACAAACAGGCAGATCGCCATAGCCGAGCTTTTCGAACTCTTTGAAGTTCGCCGCCGCGGCCGAAGTGAGAGAGATGCCGGCCGCGCCGTAAATCTCTTTCGCGACGGTTTCAACTTTCTTTGCAAGCGGCAGATCATCCGCATACAGAAATTTCGCCGAGGTTCCGCCTTCGTCGAGGCGCTCTTTCACGGCGGTGGCGAGATCCGCCGCGCCCTTGCCGCCTTCGGCCCAGTGCTTGGCGATTTCCGCGCGGGCGCCGAGATCGGCGCAGATTTTCTTAACCGCAGCCACTTCCTCATCGGTATCGGCGACGAAGTGGTTGATCGCCACCGTCGGCGTCAGTCCGAATTTCTTGAGGTTCGAGATATGGCGCTTCAAGTTCTCCGAGCCTTTTTCAACGGCCGCTACATTGGGCTGGGAGAGGTCCGCTTTTGCGACGCCGCCCTGCATCTTGAGGGCGCGCACCGTGCAGACGAGCACCACCGCATCCGGCCAAAGCCCCGACTGGCGGCATTTGATGTCGAGAAACTTCTCCGCGCCGAGATCGGCGCCGAAGCCGGCTTCCGTCACCACCACATCGGCCAGCGACATGGCGGTTTTCGTCGCCATCACGGAGTTACAGCCATGAGCAATGTTTGCGAACGGCCCGCCATGAATGAAAGCCGGGTTATGTTCGATGGTCTGCACGAGATTTGGCTGCAGCGCGTCTTTCAACAAGACCGCCATGGCGCCGTCGGCGCCGATGTCGCCCGCGGTCACCGGCGTCTTGTCGCGGCGGCGCGCTACAATGATTTTTGAAAGGCGTTCACGCAGATCCTCGATGTCATTGGCGAGACAGAGGATCGCCATGACTTCCGACGCCACAGTGATGTCAAAGCCGTTCTCACGCGGCACGCCGTTTGCGGGACCGCCCAGACCGATGACGATGTTGCGCAGCGAACGGTCGTTCATATCGACGACGCGGCGGAAGGTGACCCGGCGCGGATCAATATCCTGCTCATTGCCCCAGTAAATATGGTTGTCGATCATCGCCGCGAGCAGGGAGTGCGCCGAGGTGATGGCGTGAAAGTCGCCGTTGAAATGGAGATTGATGTCTTCCATGGGGATGACCTGGGCGCGCCCGCCGCCGGCGGCGCCGCCTTTCATCCCGAAACACGGGCCAAGGGACGGCTCGCGCAGGCACACCATGGCGTTGACGCCGATCTGGTTGAACCCATCGGTGAGGCCGACGCTGGTGGTCGTCTTGCCCTCGCCCGCCGGGGTCGGCGTCACCGCGGTGACGAGCACCAGCTTGCCTTTTTTATTGCCCTTGGCCTTGTTGATATAGTCGAGCGACACCTTGGCCTTGTGATGGCCGTAGGGCACCAGCGCTTCAGGCGGCACGCCGAGGCGCTTTTCCGCGAGCGGCAGGATGGGATCCATCGTCGCGGCGCGGGCGATTTCGATATCGGGCGCGCCCGGCGCGGGCAAATTGTCTTGCGTCATGCGATCTTAAGCCGGCCTCGCCGGCCCTCCCTTATTTTGAGATTGTATGTATAGCATACATTTATGGGGCCGCGCGAACAAAAGTCTTTCCATCGCGGCAGTACAAACTGATGTTCGCCTCCTGCGCTTTTGCGATTGCGAAAGACGTGGGCCCCGAAACGCTGGCCACGGCCTCAATCCCCACTCTCGCGCATTTCTCAATGATTTCATAGGAGCAGCGGCTCGACATCAGGACGAAACCGGTTGTCATGTCGGTCTCCGCCCGCGCAAGCGCGCCAATCAACTTGTCGAGCGCGTTGTGCCGGCCCACATCCTCGCGCGCGGTTGCGATCTCGCCGTCCCGCGTCGCCCAGGCTGCGCCATGCACCGTTCGCGTCGCCGCATTCAACGGCTGATGCGCACGCAGATCGCCAAGCGCGCGCGTTAACGCGTCCATTTCAAGGTCGGCCGGCGTTTCGCAAACGGCAGGCAGTTTTTCGAAAAAGGTTTCGGTGTTTTCGAGACCGCACACGCCGCAGCCCGCCCGGCCGACGAGATTGCGCCGCTGCTGGCGAATATCGAGACGCTCAAGCTTTTCCGGCGCGATGGAAAGATGCAGTTCAATCCCCCGCGCGCTTTGGTGAATGTCGACGGCGTCGATCTCCTGCAGCGCGTCGACGACGCGCTCCGTCAGGGAGAAACCTACGGCGAAATCCTCCATGTCGGCGGGCGTCGCCAGCATTACGGCGTAATTGCGCTTATTGTAAACGAACGCGACCGGCGTTTCGGTGGGCACGGACCACTTATGATTGCTTCCCACATCGATTGATCGCTCAACCGGCGCCGTCGAGCCGTGCGTGGTGAATTTGGTCATGGAGCGCAGCGTTTCTCCTCCCCCGCCTGCGGGGGAGGTGTCCAGGCGCGATCGCGAAAGCGATGCGAATGGACGGAGGGAGTATGCTGCATCCGCCCCCATCCCCCGCTTCGCGGGTACTTCCCCCGTGCGCGTATGCGCACCATCAAGATCCGCGCCTTTTGGCGCGGGGGCGGGGGAAGAGTAAGGGCGCCCGAAACATCTCTATTCCGCAGGCTCTACGACGCCTTCCGTCAGGATGCGGCGGAGCTCCGGCGTCGTTGCTTCGTATTCTTCCTGCCATTGCGATTTGTGGTTCGCCGGCGTGATCTGCACCGCCGTCACCTTGTATTCCGGACAGTTCGTCGCCCAGTCCGAATTTTCCGTGGTGACCACATTCGCCCCGCTTTCTGGGTGGTGGAAGGTCGTATAGACGACGCCCGGCGCCACGCGGGTGGAGATTTTCGCCCTGAGGCTGGTCTCGCCCTTGCGGCTGGCGATGGAGACCCAGTGCCCGTCCTGAACGCCGCGCGCTTCCGCATCGGAAGGATGAATCTCCAGCACGTCTTCGTCATGCCAGTCGCTGTTCTGGGTGCGCCGCGTCTGCGCGCCCACATTATATTGCGACAGGATGCGGCCGGTCGTCAGGATCAGCGGGAATTTGCGGTTCGTTTTCTCCGTGGTCGGCACGAAGTCGGTCAGAACGAAATGGCCCTTGCCGCGCACGAACTCGCCGATATGCATGACCGGCGTGCCGTCGGGCGCCGATTCATTGCAGGGCCATTGCACGCTGCCTTTCTCGTCGAGCATCTTGAACGAAACGCCAGAGAAAGTGGGCGTCAGACGCGCAATCTCGTCCATGATTTCCGAGGCGTTTTTATAAGGCATCTTATAGCCCATAGCCTCGGACAAGGCGGCGGTGATGCGCCATTCCTCCATGCCCTGCTGCGGCTTGATCGCCGGGCGTACGCGGTTGATGCGGCGTTCGGCGTTGATGAAGGTGCCGTCCTTTTCAAGGAAGGACGTGCCCGGCAGGAAGACATGCGCAAAACGCGCCGTCTCGTTGAGGAAAAGGTCCTGCACGATGAGGCATTCCAGCGACCGCAGCGCCTCTTCAACGTGAAGCGTGTTCGGGTCGGACTGGGCGATATCCTCGCCCTGTACATACATGCCCTTATATGTTCCGGCGATCGCCGCATCGAACATATTGGGGATGCGGAAGCCAGGCTCCCCATCGAGCGTGACGCCCCAGTCGTTTTCGAACTCGCCGCGCACCGCATCGTCGCTCACCGGACGATAGCCCGGCAGTTCGTGTGGGAACGAGCCCATGTCGCAGGAGCCCTGCACATTATTCTGGCCGCGCATGGGATTCACGCCGACGCCAAGTCGGCCGATATTGCCCGTCGCCATGGCGAGGTTCGCCATGCCCATGACCATGGTCGAGCCCTGGCTGTGTTCGGTGACGCCGAGGCCGTAATAGATCGCGCCATTGCCGCCGGTTGCATAAAGCCGCGCCGCGGCGCGAATGTCTTCCGCCGGAACGCCGGTGATTTTTTCGACATTTTCCGGCGAGTTCACCGGATCGGCGGCGAACTCCCGCCATTCGGCAAACGAGTCTTCCTCGCAACGCTCGGCGACGAATTTCTCGTCCACCAGGCCTTCGGTGACGACCACATGCGCAAAGGCGTTGATCAGCGCCACATTGGTGCCGGGCTGAAGCTGCAGATGGTAATCCGCTTCGATATGCGGCGTCTTGACGAGATCGATGACGCGCGGGTCGGCGATGATGAGCTTGGCGCCTTCGCGCAGGCGGCGTTTCATCTGCGAGCCGAACACGGGGTGCGCATCCGTCGGGTTGGAGCCGATCACCACAATGACGTCGGCTTCCTCGACGCTGTCGAAATGCTGCGTCCCGGCGGACGTGCCGAAGGTCTGTTTGAGGCCGTAACCGGTCGGCGAGTGACAAACGCGCGCGCAGGTGTCGGTATTGTTGTTGCCGAAGCCGGCGCGGATCAATTTCTGAACCAGCCAGACTTCTTCATTGGTGCAGCGTGACGACGTAATGCCGCCGATCGCCTTGCGGCCATGTTTCGCCTGAATGCCTTTCAGCTTCTCGGCGGCGAAGGAAATCGCCTCCTCCCAGCTCACCTCGCGCCAGGGATCGGTGATCTTGTCGCGGATCATCGGGCTCGTGATGCGGTCTTTGTGGGTCGCATAGCCCCAGGCGAAACGGCCTTTGACGCAGGAGTGCCCGTGGTTCGCCTTGCCGTCCTTGTGCGGCGTCATGCGCACGACTTGGTCGCCCTTGAGTTCGGCCTTGAAGGAACAGCCGACCCCGCAATAGGCGCAGGTCGTCAGCACCGTGCGGTCCGGCACGCCATGTTCGACGACAGACTTTTCCTGCAAGGTCGCGGTCGGGCAGGCCTGCACGCAAGCGCCGCATGAAACGCATTCGGAATCGAAGAAATTGGCGCCGCCCACGGAGACGCGGGAATTGAAACCGCGGCCCTCGATGGTCAGCGCCAGCGTGCCCTGCACCTCGTCGCAGGCGCGCACGCAGCGCGAACAGACAATACATTTCGACGGATCGTACTCGAAGTAAGGGTTCGAGACGTCTTTTTTGTCGTCGAGATGGTTTTCGCCTTCATAGCCGTAGCGCACCTCACGCAAGCCCACGGCGCCCGCCATATCCTGCAGCTCGCAATCGCCATTGTCGGAACAGGTAAGGCAATCGAGCGGATGGTCGGAGATATAAAGCTCCATCACGCCGCGGCGAAGCTTCGCCAGACGATCCGTCTGGGTGCTGACTTTCATGCCTTCGCGCACGGGCGTCGTACAGGACGCCGGCGTTCCCTTGACGCCGTCGATTTCGACGAGACAAAGTCGGCAGGAGCCGAATGCCTTCACCATGTCGGTGGCGCAGAGCTTCGGGATCGAAATGCCGATCTCCTGGGCGGCGCGCATGATGCTCGCGCCCTCCTCCACCTCGACCTTGAAGCCGTCGATCTCAACCGTCACCTTTTTATCGGTCTTCGGCTTCGGCGTGCCGTAATCCGTTTCTTTCAAGAGGGCCATCTCGCCTTCTCCTTTCGCCGCTATCGCGGCGGTTCCTATTCAGCCGCCTGCTTCGCAGGCTTGATCCCGAAATCTTCGGGGAAATATTTCACGGCGCTCAAGACCGGGATCGGCGTCATCCCGCCCATGGCGCAGAGCGAGCCGTCCACCATCAACTCGCAGAGATCGTTGAGGACCGTCAGGTTCTTGTCGCGGTCAACGCCCGCCTTGATGCGGTCCACTGTCTCGACGCCGCGGACCGAGCCGACGCGGCAGGGCGTACACTTGCCGCAGGATTCCTCGACGCAGAATTCAAAGGCGTAGCGCGCCTGATCCGACAGGTCGACGCTGTCATCATACACCACAACACCGCCATGACCAACGCCGGCGCCATTGGCGGCCATGGCCTCGTAATCCATTTCAAGATCGAAAAGGCGCGGCGGAAGGTAAGCGCCAAGCGGTCCGCCGATCTGCACCGCGCGGATCGGCTTGCCAGTAAAGGTTCCGCCGCCGACCTTCTCGACCAGCTCGCGCAAAGTTACGCCGAACGCGGTTTCGTAAAGACCACCCTGTTTCACATTGCCGGCGATCTGGAACGGCATGGTGCCGGTGGACTTTCCCATGCCGTAATCGCGATAGAAGGCGGCGCCTTTGTCGAGGATCGCCGGAACCGAGCACAGCGAAATCACATTGTGAACGAGCGTCGGCTTGCCGAAGAGCCCTTCGAGCGCCGGCAGCGGCGGCTTGGAACGCACCTCGCCGCGCTTGCCTTCAAGACTGTTCAGAAGCGATGTCTCCTCACCGCAGATATAGGCGCCGGCGCCCATGAAGACCTCGATGTCGAACGCCTTGCCGGCGCCGCGTATATTGTCGCCAAGCAATCCCTCCTTGCGGGCGTTCGCAATCGCTTCATTCAGCACGCGCGCGGCGATGGGATATTCCGAACGAAGATAGATGTAGCCTTGCGTGGCGCCGACGGCGATCCCGGCGATAGTCATGCCTTCGATCAGGGTGAAGGGATCGCCCTCCATGATCATGCGGTCGGCGAAGGTGCCGCTGTCGCCTTCATCGGCGTTGACGACGATATATTTCTGATCGGCTTGCGCCTCGGAGACCGTTTTCCACTTGATGCCGGCCGGAAAGCCGGCGCCGCCGCGACCGCGAAGACCGCTTTCCATGACCGCGGCGCAGATCGCATCGGCGTCCATCTTGAGCGCTTTGCCGAGCCCAGCATTGCCGCCATAGGCTTCGTAATCGGAAACGGAAACCGGATCGACAACGCCGCAGCGCGCGAAGATGAGGCGCGTCTGGTTTTTGAAAAACGGAATCTCCTGCACCGGCCCGACGCATTTGGCGTGACCGCCATCGCCAGTCAGCGCATCGAGGAGACTCGCGGCGTCATCGTCGTTGACGGGGCCATAGCCGACGCGTTCGCCGCCTTTTTCAACTTCCAAAAGCGGCTCGAGCCAGTGCATGCCGCGCGAACCGGTGCGCACGATGTTAAGATCGAGCTTGCGCTTGTCCGCTTCGACCTGAAGCGCATCGGCGAGATCGTCAGCGCCCATGGCGACCGCGGCGGAATCGAGCGGCAGGTAAATCGTCAACGCGGTCATGACGCGCTCTCCTTTTTGGCGCGCTCGACAGCTTTTTCAATCTTGCCCGTATCGGCCATGCCGACGAGACGGTCGCCGACCATTGCGGCCGGCGCGCAGGAGCAAAGACCGAGGCAATAAACCGCCTCCAGCGTCAGGTCTTTCGACGCGCTCGTCTCGCCCATTTTCAATGCAAATTTCTTTTCAACGGCGGCGATGAAATCGCGACCGCCCGCCGCCTGACAGGCTTCCGCCGCACACAAGCGCACGACAGTTTTACCTTGAGGCTCGCGTTTGAAGTCATGATAAAAGCTGATGACGCCTTTCACCTCTGCGCGGGTCAGGTTAAACGCGCGCGCCGCTTCGGCTTCGGTGTCTTCCGGCAAAAAGCCATGCACGCGCTGCACTTCATGCAATGCGGAAATAAGACCGCCAGTGCGGCCGACATAAGGCTCAATCAGGTTGGCAAGGGTCACGCGAGTCAGGTCTCGTAGCTACAAGGTTGAGTCGTAACATAAAATCTTGAAAACCCCTTATCAATCCGGGCACAAGGGTTGTCGGATTTGCGAAGCCTCAACGCGCCGCCTGTCGCGCCTGGTGTTTTATTTCGGCCAACAGCGCCGCCTGCGCAGCCGTAGGCCGCCAATTCCTGCGCATGGTTAATCCGATGGTCCGCGCGACATTGCTCACGGGATGCGGACGTGAGACCAGCATGTTCGCAGCTTTTTCATAGCGGATCTGCTCATCCGACAATAGCATAAGCCTATCGGAATTGATCAACAGCACGCGCGCGGCGCTTAAGGAGTTACATTCGATAACATCCTCCGGCGCCGGCGACTCCAGGGCGGCAAACATCGCGTCAAAGTGAACGCGCAAGGGCGAGGTCGCGCGCGGCGCAATCCACGGGAAAGACGTCAGCACGTCGCGGTCGAGCGCGCCTTTTTCGGCCGGGTGCCCGGGACGCATGACCACCGAGAGGAGATCGTCGAAAAGCGGTTCTTCGAAAATGTCTTTCATGGCGCTGTTTTCGCGAAGCGCGCCCACGAGAATGTCCGCCTCCCCGCGCCGCAAGGCGATCAGCAAATCCTCATAGGCGCCGTCGACAATCGACACCCTGTGATGAGGATGGGCCGCGGAAAAAGCGGCCACGGCGGCCGGCGCCAGATGGGTGCGCGCCAGCGGCATGGCGCCGATGACCGTGCCGCCTTTTTCATGCCCCTTGGCGCGCGCAATTTCAGCAGCGGCCTGACGCAATTCCGCAAAGGCGAGCCCCGCCTTCAGCGCCAGCAATTCGGCCCTTTTCGTCGGCCGAACGCCGTGGCTGGTGCTCTCAAACAACGTGACGCCCAGCGCTTTTTCAAGATCCTTGGCGGCGCGATGCACAGTGGGCGCTGCGTAGCCTTCGGCGCGCGCTGCGCCGGAAAACCCGCCATGGCGGACAATGCTGATGAGCGTTTCAAGCCGCCGCGCCGACATCGACCGCAGCATCTGCGCCGGATTGGCCTTCATCCCCGCCATTTCTTTCAGGCCTTCCGTCAAAAGATTGAGCGCAACGGCGCCCCGGACCGACAGGATCTCCCCCTCTTGCGTTGAGACGATGCGATCGCCGCTGCGCGCCGTCAGGGAGGCGCCATAGTGATCGGCCAATCCCTTCAGCGCCTGGCTCGCCGCCGGCTGCGTCAGACCGAGATCGGCCGCCGCCTTCGTCACCGAGCCGCGGGCGATCACCTCGCGATAGACATGCAGATGCCAGAGATTGGGCGGATGGTTCATGGGGCCGGTATTTCCACTACTCATTAGCATTTTCTTATACTCTCGCCCGATTTTCAATTGGATTTTCGGGCCATATCGGGCGCATCTCACCCGCACATAAAGCAAAAGATGATCAGGGAGCGGCCCATGGGCGTCGTCGTCACCAATATCAAACGCGCCGACAAAGCCATCGTCGACGCCTTCGCAGAGGGCAAATATGGCGTCGCCACGGTGCATGAGGCGCAAGGCCGCAAAGGCCTCCTCGCCCCCGATATCGGCCCCATCTATAAAGGCGCCCATGTGGCGGGAACAGCGGTCACTATTTCCGCCCCTCCTTGCGACAACTGGATGATCCATGTGGCCGTGGAACAGTGCGAGCCCGGCGACGTACTCGTGCTCGCCCCCACTTCCTATTCCGACGCCGGTTACTTCGGCGACCTTCTCGCCACCTCCTTGAAGGCGCGCGGCGTGAAGGCGCTGATCATCGACGCCGGCGTGCGCGACACCAAGGACCTGACGGAAATGGGCTTCCCGGTCTGGTCGAAATGCGTTTTCAGCCAGGGCACGGTGAAGGAAACCCTGGGCGACGTGAACATTCCGGTCGTCTGCGCCGGCGCGCATATCAATCCGGGCGACATCATTATCGCCGACGATGACGGCGTTGTTGTGGTCGCCAAAGAGGAAGCCGCCGACGTCCTCAAGAAATCGCAGGAGCGCGAAGCGAATGAAGAATCGAAACGCCAGCGCCTCGCCGCAGGCGAGCTCGGCCTCGACATCTACAAGATGCGCGAACGCCTCGCCGAGAAGGGGCTTCAATATATCGACCAGAAGGATTGGCTCAAATCATGATGACGGCGATCCCTTCGACCCTCATGCGCGGGGGCACGTCGAAGGGGCTTTATTTCAACGCGAAAGACCTGCCCGCAGACGAGGCGCTGCGGGACAAGGTGCTGCTTGCCGCCATGGGCTCGCCGGATCTGCGCCAGATCGACGGCGTGGGCGGGGCGCATCCACTGACAAGCAAGGTCGCGGTGATGTCGCCATCTTCGCGCGACGATGCAGATATCGACTATCTCTTCCTTCAGGTTGTCGTCGATAAAGCCGAAGTCTCTACCAGCCAGAATTGCGGCAATATTCTTGCCGGCGTCGGCCCCTGGGCCATCGAAAACGGTTTTGTCGAAGCGCAAAACGGCGAAACGCCCGTGCGCATTCACATGGTCAACTCCAACTCCATTGCCGTCGCCCATGTGCAAACGCCCAGCCGTCAGGTCGAATATGAAGGCGACGCGCGCATTGACGGCGTGCCCGGAACCGCCGCCGCTATCCCTATCGACTTTCTCGATGTGGCGGGGTCGAATTGCGGCGCGCTTCTTCCCACCGGCAACATCGTCGACGAAGTCGACGGCGTCGAAATGACCTGCGTCGACAACGGCATGCCGGTCGTCGTTCTGCGCGCGTCCGATTTCGGCCTTACAGGCGCGGAAAGCCCGGCTGACCTCGAAGCCAATGAAGAGCTGAAGAAACGCATTGAACGGATTCGTCTTCAAATCGGTCCGAAAATGAATCTGGGCGATGTGGAGAAAAAGACCGTTCCGAAAATGACGCTCATATCGCCGCCTCAGTCGGGCGGGGTCGTCAATACGCGCAGCTTCATTCCACACCGCGTCCACGAAGCCATCGGCGTTCTCGGCGCGGTGAGCGTCGCAACCGCCTGCATGCTGCCGGGATCGGTCGCTGACGGTATCGCAAAAGCGTCTCCCGGCGCCGGCGAGCAGCGCCTCGAAATCGAACATCCCACCGGCTTTTTCACCGTCGATATGGATGTCGTGGTGAACAATGGCGATGTGAGTATTCGGCGCTCGGCGTTGCTCAGAACCGCGCGCAAGCTTATGCGCGGCGAGGTTTATATCCCTTCCAAAGTCTGGGATCGAAAATGAGCGACGCCCAGAACATCTGCCTCATCGGCTTCGGCGAAGTGGGCCAAGTCCTCGCCGAGGATCTCGCCGCCAGAAGCGTGACGCTTTCGGCATGGGACAGCCTGTGCTGCGATGCGGACAGCGCGCCGTCCCGCGCCGCCATATGGGTTCGCAAAGGCGAAAACGCAGAAGACGCCGCATGCGACGCCGACATCATCATTTCCGCCGTTACCGCCGCGCAGACATTGAACGCCGCTGAAAGCATCGCGACGGCAATCAAGAAAGATGCTGTCTATCTCGATCTCAACTCCGCCTCGCCCGGCGCAAAGCAGAAAGCCGCCGCGCTCATCAATGCGAATGGCGGCAGGTATGTGGAAGCCGCCGTCATGTCACCCATCGGGCCGAAGCGGATCGCCTGCCCCATGCTGTTGGGCGGCCCTTATGCGGAAGCGTTCCTGGCTCTAGCGAAAGATCTTGGCTTTAAAGGCGCGAAATTCTTTTCCGCCGAATACGGGAAAGCCTCCGCAGCCAAGATGTGTCGCAGCGTTGTCGTCAAAGGCGTCGAAGCGCTGTTGACCGAGTCGCTTCTCTCGGCGCGCCATTACGGCGTCGAGGAAACCGTTGTCTCATCCCTGTCGGATCTGTTTCCCGGACCCGACTGGGAAAAGCTTTCCGTCTATATGATCTCCCGCGCGCTAGAACATGGGAAACGGCGCGCAGAAGAAATGCGCGAAGTCGCCAAAACCGTTGAAGAGGCGGGGCTTTCGCCCCTGATGAGTTCAGCCTGCGCAGAGCGGCAGGATCGTTCCGCCGCGTATCGCTATGCCTTGGCCGAAGAGAGCCTGCCGCAAATGCTGGATGCGATTTTGAACGGCGCCCGAGCGGGGCGAGCCTTATGAGGATGATCGCCAAATGATTATCGATTGTCACGGCCATCAGACGATTGTGCCAAAAGCGCATACGGATTTTCGCGCCGCGCAAAAGGCGCGGCTGAAAGATCCGTCCCTGCCGAAACCGATGCAGCCGCAAATGAGCGACGATGAAATCGCGGAAGGCATCGAACAGAACCAGCTCAAGCTCCTGAAGGAGCGCGGCGGCGACATGACCATCTTCTCCCCCCGCGCCTCGGCGATGGAGCCGCATGTGGGCGACGCGGAGACCGCGCTGGAATGGTCCATCGCCTGCAACAACATGATCCACCGGGTGACGCAGATCTTTCCTGATAATTTCATCGGCGTTTGCATGCTGCCGCAAACACCTGGGGGCACGCTGGACAATTCCATCGCAGAGCTTGAACGCTGCGTGACCGAGCTCGGCTTTATCGGCTGCAACCTCAATCCCGATCCGTCTGGCGGTCACTGGAACGCGCCGCCGCTGACCGACAAATACTGGTATCCCATCTACGAAAAGATGGTGGAGCTTGAAGTGCCGGCGATGATCCATGTGTCGGGCTCGTGCAACCCGACCTTCCACGCCACGGGCTCCTATTACATCGCGGCGGACACCAACGCCTTCATGCAATTCATCCAGGGCGATCTCTTCAAGGACTTTCCTGATTTGAAACTCGTCATCCCCCATGGCGGCGGCGCCGTGCCTTATCACTGGGGCCGTTATCGAGGGCTCGCCGACATGCTGAAACAGCCGCCGGTCGAAACCCATGTGATGAAGAATGTTTATTTCGACACCTGCGTCTATCACCAGCCCGGCATCGATCTATTGTTCGAGGTCATCGAGATCGACAATATTCTCTTCGGCTCGGAAATGGTGGGCGCGGTGCGCGGCATCGACCCGCAGACCGGTCACTATTTCGACGACACCAAGCGCTATGTGGACAATTTGGGTTTGTCGAAGGATGACCTATATAAAGTCTATGAGGGGAATGCGCGGCGCGTTTATCCGCGCCTCGACAAAATCCTGAAAGCGAAAGGCATGTAACGCTTCATGAGCGCAGCGAGCGAAACATTCGAAAAAACGCCCGGCTGGCTCGACTGGTTTCAGGGGCCTTCCAAGCCGAAATTTACGCCGCCGCCGGGCGCCGTGGACGCCCATTGCCATGTCTTCGGACCGGGTCATGAATTTCCTTTTGCGCTGGAACGCAAATACACGCCCTGCGACGCGTCGAAAGAACAGCTTTACGCGCTGCGCGATCATCTCGGCTTTTCGCGCAATGTGCTGGTGCAGGCGACCTGTCATGGCGCCGATAACCGCGCGACGATGGATGCGGTGATGAGTTCCGGCGGCAAGGCCAAGGGCATCGCTTCGGTAAAACCGTCCGTCACTGACGAAGAACTCGAAACGCTCAACGAAAACGGCATCAAGGGCGTCCGCTTCAATTTTGTGAAGCGCCTTGTCGATCCCTTGCCGCCGGCGGTCCTTTCGAAACTGGTGGAGCGCATCAACCGTTTCGGCTGGCACATTGTTATCTATTTCGAGGCGCCGGAACTGCCAGAGCTCTATGACTTTATCGCGGGCATCGACACGACCGTGGTCGTCGATCACATGGGCCGACCGGACGTCACAAAAGATATAGACGGGCCGGAATTTGCACTTTTCCAAAAACTCATAGAAGAGAACGATCACATCTGGTCGAAAGTCACCTGCCCCGAACGCCTCTCAAAGTCCGGTCCGCCGACTTATGACGACTTCGTTCCCTTCGCGGCGCGCCTTGTCGAACGTTTTCCGGATCGCGTTCTCTGGGGCACGGACTGGCCGCATCCGAATTTGAAATCCCACATGCCGGACGACGCCTGGCTGGTGGACATGATCCCGCGCATTGCGCCAACCGACGCGCTTCAGCAAAAACTGCTCGTCGACAACCCCATGCGGCTTTACTGGCCGGAGGAGTGTAATCAGTGAAACAAGACATCCATGAATATCTGGCCGAGTTCGATGACATTCCCGGCACGCGCGTTTACACGACAAAGCGTGCGCGCCAGGGCTACTGGATCAATCAGTTCGCCATGAGCCTCATGAAAGAGGAAAACCGCAAGGCCTGGCTTGAGAATGAAGAGAAATATCTCGAGGGCTGGCCGAAACTGACGCCGGAACAAAAACAGGCGCTGCTCGACCGGGATTACGACAAGCTGCTCGACCTTGGCGGCAATATCTATTTCCTCGCGAAAGTCTTCTCGACCGATGGGAAATCCTATCTCCAGGCCGTCTCCACCATGACCGGCATGAGCGTCGATGAATACAGAGACATGATGCTGTCCGGCGGGCGCTCGCCCGAAGGCCTGCGTTCCAAATCGAAAGGTTACTAGTTACATGGCCCAAATCACAGCAGGCATTAGTTCAAGTCACGTACCGGCGATCGGGGCGGCGGTCGATCTCGGAAAGACCGAAGAAGATTACTGGGTCCCCGCCTTCGCCGGGTTCGACTGGACGAAAGAGTGGATCATGAAGCCGGAGAACAAACCGGATGTGGTGATCCTCGTCTATAACGATCACGCATCCGCCTTCGACATGAACCTCATCCCCACATTCGCCATAGGCTGCGCGGATGAATTCCAGCCCGCGGATGAAGGCTGGGGACCGCGCCCCGTTCCCACCGTGAAAAATCACGCGGATCTTGCCTGGCATATCGCACAAAGCTGCATCCTCGACGAATTCGACATGACTATCATCAACAAGATGGATGTGGACCACGGCCTCACCGTGCCGCTGTCCTTGATGTTCGGCCAGCCGGATGCGTGGCCCTGCAAGATTATTCCGCTAGCGGTGAATGTCGTCACCTACCCGCCCCCGTCCGGCAATCGCTGTTACAATCTCGGGCGGGCCATCCGCGATGCGGTGGAAAGTTTCCCGGAAGACCTTAAAGTCCAGGTCTGGGGCACCGGCGGCATGAGTCACCAGCTTCAGGGCACCCGCGCCGGCCTCATCAACAAGGAATGGGATACGGCGTTCCTCGACGATCTCACCAAAGATCCCGAGCGATTACGCAAGATGCCGCATATCGAATATCTCCGCGAAGCCGGATCGGAAGGCATCGAACTCGTGATGTGGCTGATCATGCGCGGCGCGCTTGGCGATAAAGTGAAGGAACTTCATCGCCATTATCATGTTGCGGCTTCGAATACGGCTCTCGGCCATATCGTTCTCGAACCCGTAGAGTGAAGATAACAGAAAGGACCGAAACCATGAAAGTCATCCTCGCCGGCGCCGGCGCCTTCGGCCTCAAACATCTCGACGGCATCAAGAATATCGACGGCGTCGAGGTTGTCTCCATTGTCGGACGCCGGCTGGAGCCCACGCAGAAAGTCGCGGACGAATACGGCATCCCCCATGCGACGACGGAGCTTTCCGAAGCGCTGGAACAGCCGGGCGTTGACGCCGCAATTCTATGCACGCCCACGCAGATGCACGCGGAGCAGGCGATCCAGTGCATGGACGCCGGCAAGCATGTGGAAGTGGAAATCCCGCTCGCGGATTCCTGGGAAGACGCCCAGGCGGTCATGGACAAGCAAAAGGAAACGGGCCTCGTCTGCATGGTCGGCCATACGCGGCGGTTCAATCCGTCTCACCAATATGTTCACAACAAGATCAAGGCGGGCGAACTGGAAATCCAGCAAATGGATGTGCAGACCTATTTCTTTCGCCGCCAGAACATGAACGCCAAGGGAGAACCGCGGTCATGGACCGATCACCTTCTATGGCACCACGCGGCCCATACGGTTGACCTCTTCCAATATCAGACCGGCGAAAAAGTCGTCGTGGCAAATGCGATTCAAGGGCCGATCCATCCGGAACTTGGCATCGCCATGGATATGTCGATCCAGTTGAAATCAGAAAAGGGCAAGATCCTGACGCTCTCGCTGTCCTTCAACAATGACGGACCGCTCGGGACCTTCTTCCGCTATATCTGCGACAACGGCACTTATATCGCGCGTTATGACGATCTCGTCACGGGCCGCGAAGAAACCGTGGACGTCTCAAAGGTCGATGTCTCCATGAACGGCATCGAGCTTCAGGACCGCGAATTCTTCGCCGCCATCAAGGAAGGCCGCGAGCCGAATTCCTCCGTCGCGAAAGTGTTGCCTTGCTATAAAACGCTTTACGATCTCGATGAGAAACTGAAAGCGCAAGGCTGAAGGAAGACGACAGAAGGCAAAGAACAGCAATGACGCAACGCCAGCTTGCAGGACGCGCAGTCAACCCGGTCGGGCTCGGCTGCATGAATTTAAGCCACGCCTATGGCCATCCGCCCTCGCCCGAGGACGGGGTGAAACTTCTGCACAAGGCGATCGAGCTCGGCGTCGATCATTTCGACACCGCCGCGCTGTACGGCTTTGGCAAGAATGAAGAGCTTGTAGGGCCGGCGCTGAAGCCTTACCGGGACAATATTCTGCTCGCCAGCAAATGCGGCATGCAAGGGGTCGACGGCAAGCGCGTGATCGACGGCCGGCCGGATGCGTTACGCGCCACCCTCGAAGATTCGCTCCGGCGGCTGCAGACTGACCGGATCGATCTTTACTACCTTCATCGTTACGACAAACTCAATGACGTGCCGATCGAAGACAGCGTCGGCGAGCTGGCGCGCATGGTTGAAAGCGGTAAGGTCGGCGCCATCGGCCTTTCCGAAGTCTCCGCCGCCACGCTGTTGAAGGCGCATAAGGTTCATCCCATTGCGGCCGTTCAGTCGGAATATTCCCTTTGGTCGCGCAATGCCGAGATCGGCGTGATTGAGGCCTGCGCCGACATCGGCGCCGCCTTTGTGGCCTTTTCGCCCGTGGCGCGCGGCTTTTTGGCGAGCAGCGATCTCGATCCCGAGAACTTTGCGGAAAAAGACATTCGCCGCGGCATGCCGCGTTTTCAATCGCCGCATTTTGAGGAAAACGCGAAACTGCTGCCGGCTTTCCGGCAGATTGCAAAGGAAGCGGATTGCACGCCGGCGCAACTCGCCATTGCATGGGTGCTTCAAAAAGGACCGCACATGCATGCGATTCCCGGGACGACGTCGCTCGCCCATCTCGAAGAGAATATGGGGGCGGACGGCGTTTCGTTGAGCGCCGACGCCATCGCCAAGGTCGAAGACCTTATCAATCGGAATACGGTTTCCGGTCCCCGATATCCGGCAGGCACACAGGCCGAAATCGACACGGAAGAATTTTCAGACGCAGCTTGAAAACGACCGAAATTCAGTCAGCTAGCCCCTCATTCGTGAGTTCGGCGGCTGCTGCGAGCCCCTTCCCTGCGAGTTGCGCGGGAACCCGACGCTTCGTCCTTCCTAGATGGTGAGATTCATCGTCAGGCGGCGCCCGAGAGAAATGCCGACACGTCATTGACGTTGCCGCCGGGAGAGCGAAGACATGCGCAACTACATGAAGTTTTATATTGGCGGCGAGTGGGTTGAGCCCGAAAGCGCCAAGACGCTCGACGTCATTAATCCGGCGACGGAGAAAACTGCGGGCAAAATCAGTCTCGGCGGCGCCGATGACGTCGACTCCGCCGTTAAGGCCGCGCGCAAGGCCTTCGAAAGCTGGAGCCAGACCAGCATTGACGAGCGCGTCGCCATGGTGATGAAGATCGCCGATATTTACAAAAAGCGCGCCAGCGAGATCGGCGCCGCCATTACCGAAGAGATGGGCGCCCCCGCCTGGCTCGCCGGCGGCCCGCAGGCCATGTCAGCGGTCGGTCATTTGATGACCGCCGTCGACGCCATTAAGACTTTTCGGTTCGAGGAAGACAAAGGCGGCAGTCACATCCTCAAGGAGCCCATCGGCGTTTGCGGATTTATTACACCCTGGAACTGGCCCATGAACCAGCTCGCCGCGAAATTCGCGCCTGCGGTGCTGACCGGCAACACAATCGTTCACAAGCCGTCTGAAATCGCGCCTTTTTCTTCTTACCTATTCGCGGAGATTCTCGACGAGGCGGGCCTGCCCGCCGGCGTTTACAATCTCGTCAATGGCGACGGGCCCACGGTCGGCGCGGCCATCTCCGCGCATCCCGATATCGACATGGTTTCCTTCACCGGCTCAACGCGCGCGGGCGTCGAGGTCGCAAGAGCGGCGGCGGCGAGCGTCAAGCGCGTTCATCAGGAACTCGGCGGCAAATCGCCGAATATTATTCTCGAAGACGCCGACCTTGAGGCGGCGGTCACCGGGTCGGTCGCGACGCTGATGATGAATTCCGGGCAGTCCTGTCTGGCGCCGACCCGGATGATCGCGCCGAAATCGAAAATGAGCGAAATTATTGAGATCGCGAAGAAAGCGGTTCAGGACTGGACGCCGGGCGATCCGGCGACCGCGAAAATGGGTCCCGTCGTTTCCGAAGCCCAGTGGAACAAAATTCAGGGTCTGATCGAAAAAGGCGCGGCCGAGGGCGCCGCGATCATCGCCGGCGGACCGGGCAAACCGGAAGGACTTGAAACCGGCTATTACGTGAAGCCGACGATCTTCGCCGACGTGACCAATGACATGACCATTGCGCGCCAGGAGATCTTCGGACCGGTGCTGGTCATCATCGGCTATGACACGGAAGACGAAGCGATCAGGATCGCCAATGACACTGAATACGGTCTCGCGGGCTATGTGCAGAGCGGCGATATCGATCACGCCCGAAAAGTCGCGTCGAAAATCCGCGCCGGCTATATCAATATCAACAACTCGCAGATGGATTTTTCCGTGCCGTTTGGCGGCTATAAACGCTCCGGCAATGGGCGCGAATTCGGCGAACATGCGTTCGACGAATTTCTCGAACTGAAATCGGTGCTCGGTTACAACCCGTCGGCCGCAGCATAAGCATTGTGCAAGACGCCCGGGACGGACAGCAATCCGTCCCATTTTTTATGGAATGAATTATGGACGGCGCCCCCACATCCCTGACGAAAGAGCGCGCGCCGCTTTCCAAGATGGAACTTGTGGGCCTTGTCGCCTCCGTCATGGCGATGACCGCGCTCGCCATCGACATGATGCTCGCCGCGCTCGGCGATATCGGCGCCGACTTCAGCCTCGTCAACGATAACGATCGCCAGCTTGTTATTGCGGTTTTCATGTTCGCTTCCGGCGCGGCGCAGCTTTTTTACGGCCCCCTCGCCGACCGGTTCGGGCGGCGCGCCGTTTTCATGTGGTCGCTTATCGGGTTTCTCGCCGCAACATTGCTGTGCGTCGTCGCAACGGCCTATTCCCTTTTCATCGCCGGCCGGGCGCTTCAGGGCGTTGCAGCCGCGGCGGGCCGCGTCGTAGCCATCGCGCTTGTGCGCGATCTTTTCAGGGGACGCGAGATGGCGAGCATCATGTCCATGGCCATGACCGTTTCCATCGTCTCGCCCATCATCGCGCCAAGCCTTGGACAACTGATCCTGTTTGTCGCGCCATGGCGCTGGGTTTTTATCGTTCTCTTTGGGTTTGCGGGGCTCCTGCTGGCGTGGGTCTTCTGGCGGCTGCCCGAAACCCTGCAACCCGAAGATCGCAGGCCGCTCAGCTTCAGCGCCATCGGCGCCATGCTCAGCCATTACCTGTCCTATCGCGCGGGCGTCGGATACACGATCGGCACCACCTGCGTCATGGCCTCGCTGATGGCGTATCTCACTTCATCACAGCAGGTTTATGTGGACACTTACGGCCTCGGCGCGAAATTTCCGCTGGCGCTCGGCGCCGTCGCCATATCTGTGGGTCTCGCCGCCATCGTCAACGCCAATCTCGTCCGCCGTTTCGGCATGCGGCGCCTTTCCCACAGCGCCATTATCGCCTTCGCCGTCATCAATGCGGCGAACGCCGTCTATCTGTCGATGACGGGTGGCGGCACGGTCGCCGGTTATATGACCTTTCTGATCGCCGCCTATTTCATGATGGGCCTGATCAACGCCAATTTCAGCGCGATCGTCATGGAGCCCATGGGCCGGATGGCGGGAACGGCGTCGGCGGTTTACGGCTTCATCACGACGACGGGGTCCGCGCTGCTCGGCGGCATGGCCGGCCGGCTTTATGACGGCACGGCCATTCCCATCGTCACGTCTTTCGCCGTGTTCGGGCTCATCGGCGTCATCGCTGTTTTTATTGCGGAAGGCGGGCGGTTGTTTACCGAACCGCCCGCAGGTCCCGATGACTAGAAATCGCCCCAGACGTCATTCACGACATCGATGATAAAGCGCAGCTTGTCCGCCTGCTGCTCGACCATGATATCATTGCCATGCTCCGTCGAGGAGAAGCCGCATTGCGGCGACAACGCCATCTGATCGAGCGGCATGAACTCCTTGGCTTCGTTAATGCGGCGCTTGATGTCTTCTTTCGATTCCAACTCGCCGAGCTTCGATGACACGAGACCGAGAACCACGGTCTTGTCTTTCGGCACGAAGCGCAAAGGCCGGAAATCGCCGGAACGATCATCGTCATATTCAAGGAAATAACCGTCCACATCGAGCTCGTTGAAAAGCACTTCCGCGACCGGCTCGTAACCGCCCTCGGCCGCCCAGGAGCTTTTGAAGTTCCCACGGCACAAATGGATCGCCACGCGCATATTGTCGGGGCGCGTCTTGATGCTTTCATTGATCCAGCGCGCATACATGCGCGGCAGTTCGTCAGGGTCTTCGCCGCGTTCCTTGGCGGCGGCGCGCTGTTGCGGATCGCAAAGATAGGCGAGGTTCGTGTCGTCAAGCTGAAGATAGGTGCAGCCGGCTTCAGCAAGCGCCTCGATCTCCTGCTGATAGGCTTTCGCCACATCAGCGTAGAACTCGTCCATGTCCGGATAGGCGTCCTTGTCGACGGCGTTCCGGCCGCCGCGGAAATGCAGCATGGTCGGCGACGGGATCGTAACCTTCGGCGTCTGGCTGGCGACCGACTTCAGGAACTTGAAGTTCTCAAGCTCGATCGGTTTGGAATGGCGAACTTTGTCATTGACCTTCATGGCCGGCGGGGCGAAATCAAGCTCGCCCTTGGCGTTCTGGAATTTTTTCGCCATGCCGCCTTCCTCGATGACGCCGTCAAGCTGCACGAGGAAATCCACATGGAAGTAACGGCGGCGAAATTCGCCGTCCGTAACGCCTTTGAGGCCGAGGTCTTCCTGAAATTTCACCGCCCCCTTGATCGCCTCATCCTCGACAGTGCGAAGCTCGGCAGCCGAGATATCTCCATCCCGGAATTTGGCCCGCGCCTCTGTCAGCTCTTTCGGGCGCAGGAGGCTGCCCACATGATCGGCGCGAAACGGCGGTGTTTTCATAACAAAGCGTCCTTTCAAATAACTTTAAAATCAGCGGCTTAATGCGATAGACGCAGAATACGCCGCAAGAAGGCGCGGGCGCTAGCGGGGCCATGTCCCACGCTTGTCTTACTGGGTGTGTTTTCAACGCACATCGCGCCGGAATACAAGGGGTAGCAAAACTACCACCCAGACTTCTTTATATGTTTATATGATTGGAAGCTAAAGCCGCTCTGCGTGCCAGCGCAGGTGATCTTCGATGAAGGTCGCGATGAAATAATAGGAGTGGTCATACCCCTCCTGCATGCGCAGGGTGTAAGCCTGCCCCGCGTCCGATGCGGCGTTGGCGAAGAGTTCCGGCTTCAACTGCTCCGCCAGGAAATTATCCGCCGTACCCTGATCGATCAGGATGTCCGCTTTGCTCGGCTGCTTTTGCACCAGCGCCGTGGCGTCATATTCGGCCCAGGCCGTCTTGTCGGAACCCAGATAGTTGGAGAACGCTTTTTCGCCCCAGGGAACCTGGCTCGGCGCCACAATCGGCGAAAAGGCGGAACAGCTTTTGAACTTGTCGGGGTTTTTCAGGTGGATCGTCATGGCGCCGTGACCGCCCATGGAATGTCCGAATATGCCTGCGCGGCTCCCATCCACCGGAAACTCTTTTTCGATCAGCGCCGGCAATTCCTCCGTGATGTAATCATACATCCGATAGTGCTTCGCCCATGGCTCCTGCACGGCATTGAGGTAAAACCCGGCGCCGAGGCCGAAATCATAGGCGCCTTCCGGATCGTCCGGCACGCCATCTCCGCGCGGAGAGGTGTCCGGCGCAACGATAACAAGCCCGAGCTCGGCCGCAACCCGTTGCGCGCCCGCCTTGGTGATGAAATTCTCTTCCGTACAGGTGAGGCCGGAAAGCCAATATAGAACGGGAAACGGGCCTTTTCCTTCGGGCGTATAAACCGCAAAATTCATGTCACAGGAAAGGGCTTCGGACTTATGGCTATAAACGCCTTGCATCCCGCCGAAGGTTTTCACCGTGGATTTCTTTTCCATTGCACATGCCCTTTCAAAATCAAATCGCGCGGCCATTACTAGCCGCGCGACGCCGAAGATCAATGCTTTGAGATTATTCCGCAGCCATGCAATAGGCGCAAAGCTTGTTGCCATCGGGATCGCGCAGATAGGCGCCGTAAGCGTTTGGCATGACATCGCGCGGACCCGGCTCCCCCTCGCATGCGCCGCCATTGGCGAGCCCCGCTGCATGAAAAGCATCGACTGCTTTGCGTGACGGCGCCATAAAACCAATCGTGCCGCCATTGGCATGCGTGGCGGGCTTTCCATCTCTCGGTTTCAGCACCAGAAACTCCGGCGCCTGTGCGCCATAGGCCGTCGCGCTGTCGCCAAAGGCGCCGAGATTTTTCAGGCCGAGCGCCCCGAACGCGGCGTCATAGAATTTTGTCGCTTGTTCCAGATCGTTCGTTCCGACCGTCACATGGGTAAAAATAGCCATCTTGTTGTTCGCTCCACTATGCCCCGGGCGCAGAAAGCGCCGGCAAATCATCCGCTGCTCCAATCGTCTTTCGCGCCGCCTGCAGCGAAGCGGCCGGCCGACAATACCGCCGAATGGAAAGTCCGCAACAGACAGCAGCCAGCCCGCACGAGATCGTGTTTGACATTGTCACCCTGCGATTTTGGATAAAAAGCGGCGCCGAATCGATTGTCGTTTTCCCCGCTTTGCGCGCTCCACCAGGCCTCAACATTTCCCGGAGTGGAGGGTCATGAGATGAAGGACTTGCTCACTCCCGAGCCTTTGCCAAAAAACCAATCCATATACGGAAAACATCCGCCGATAACGGGCTTTCTGAGCCTTATGGTAACTGTTCATTTACGTTATTTTGTTTCCTTTCCAACGAATACTGACAGTCACCGACGAGTAAAAAAAGTTCATGTTTTCAAAGCCGGCAACCCTGCGGAATACGCGCGCCGGCTTCCCCGGCGCCGTTCGTGAATTTGCACATTATACGGGCGCCAGCGGGCTCGCTCTTGTCATCGACTTTTCACTTCTTGTCGGACTGACCGAATGGGCGGGATGGCATTATCTTGTGTCAAGCGCTGTCGGTTTCATCGCCGGCAGCGTTTTTCTCTACCTGACCTCGATCAAGATGATTTTCCGGGAGAGACGGTATGAGGACCGAAAGTCGGAATTCGCTCTCTTCGTGGTGATCGGCATTCTCGGTCTTTGCCTAACGCAAGGGCTCATGGCTTCTTTCGTATCAATAGCAGGCCTTGCTTATCCGATAGCAAAAATCGCAACGGTCTTCTTCACCTTCATCTTCAATTTCTTGATGCGGAAAATTTTTCTGTTTCAAACATCCTGGTTCGCTCGGGAGGCGAAATAATGTCAAATCGCGTCGTTATCATCGGGGCGGGCCCCGCGGGCCTGACTGCCGCTTACGAGCTGGCCCGGGCGGGCAATATGGAAGTCACCGTTCTGGAGGCGGACAGCCTTGTCGGCGGCATCTCCAAGACTGTGAATTACAACGGCAACCGTATCGATATTGGCGGTCACCGCTTCTTCTCCAAGTCGGATTGGGTCATGGACTGGTGGCGGGACATGATGCCGATCGCCAGCGACGGTGGGCGCGAGTCCGTTGACATCGCCTATCAGAACAAGTCGCGCTCGGTCGATCTCGCCGGCAGCGTATCCGACGATGCAGAGCGCGTGATGCTCATCCGCCAGCGTCTTTCGCGCATCTATTACAATGGCAAGTTCTTCTCTTATCCCGTGAAGGCCAATATCGATACGGCGATGAAGCTTGGCCCCGCGCGCGTGGCGCATATGCTTGCGAGCTATGGCGCCGCCCGCATCAATCCACGCCCGCAGGAAGAATCGCTTGAAGATTTTCTGATCAACCGCTTCGGGCAGGAACTCTATCTGACATTTTTCAAGGACTATACGGAAAAGGTCTGGGGCGTTCCCTGCAGCGAAATCAGCGCCGAATGGGGCGCGCAGCGCATCAAGGGGCTTTCGGTAACGAAAGCCATCGCGCACGCGGTCAAGGCGCCTTTCCGTCAGCTCGGCCTGATCGGCGGCGGCGCGGAGAATACGAGCCTGATCGAAGAGTTTCTGTATCCCAAATACGGTCCCGGCCAGATGTGGGAAACCACGGCAGACAAGGTTCAAAAAGAAGGCGCCGTCATTCGCCGGCGCTGCAAGGCGGTCAATATCGGCGTTATCGGCGGCAACATCACCCATGTCACGGCGGAAGACCAGAACAGCGGCGCGCACACGACCATTCCCGCCGATCACGTGATTTCAACGATGCCGATCGTGGACCTCATCAACGCCATGCGTCCCGCGGCGCCGGAACCCGTCAGCCGCATCGCCAACGCTCTTGAATATCGCGACTTCATTACGGTTGGGCTTCTCCTGAAGCGTCTCAAAAAAACTTCAGGCGCCGATCCGAACTCGCCCATCAATTTGACGCCGGATAACTGGATTTACATTCAGGACAAGGGCGTGACGGTCGGGCGTCTCCAATTCTTCAACAATTGGAGCCCTTACATGATCGCTGACCCGAATACTGTTTGGGTCGGAATGGAATATTTCTGTCAGGAGAACGATCATTTGTGGAGCATGTCGGACTCCGACCTCATCAATCTCGGCATCAGCGAAATGGAAAAAATCGGCCTCGCCGATCAGCAAGACCTGATGGACGGCATGGTGTTGCGCGTTCCGAAAGCCTATCCGGGCTATTACGGCGCCTATTCGGAGTTTTCGACGGTTCGCGAATTCACCGATTCCATTCCCAATCTTTATCTCGTGGGCCGCAACGGCATGCACCGCTACAACAATCAGGATCATTCCATGCTGACGGCATATTATGCCGTTAAAGCCATCCTCAAAAACACTCGGGACAAGCAGCCCATCTGGGACGTCAATATCGACGACGATTATCACGAAGAAAAAGCGGCTTAGCAAACATCTCGCACCGATGCGGAAGATGCCGATGTTAAAAGCACTATCATTTTCCGGGAAAAGCGCGCTCTCGCAAGAAACCATTATAGGCGCGGCCTACGCTCTTGGCCTCCTGGGTCTATGGATGCTCGCTCATCCCTATCGCGGCCTCATCCATGACGGCGTTCTTTACGCCGGCCAGGCTCTTTTAAAGCTGAAGCCGGAAACATTCAGCCATGATTTGTTTTTTCGTTTCGGCTCCCAGGATGATTACACGATATTCTCGCCGATATACGCCTGGTTGATTTCCCGCTTCGGCATCGGACAGGCGTCTTTTTTCCTGGTGATGGCGGGGCAGCTACTCTGGATGACGGGAGCTGTACGCCTCTTTTCAAAGATATCGCACAACCGGGATGAGTGCGCGGCGTCGCTGTTGGGAGTCGTAGCGGGCGTTAGCCTTTATAGCGGCATGTCCATTCTTTTTTACGGAGAGGGATTCGTAACGCCGCGCCTTTTCAGCGAAGCGCTGATTCTGCATGGGCTCGCATGCGTGGTCAACATGCAGTTATTGCGCGCCGCAGCCGTCGCTGTGGTCGCGATTCTTTTTCACCCGCTGATGGCGGTTCCGGGGCTGGCCGCTAGCGGTCTTTACCTGGCTTTTCAGGATAGACGGTTCTGGGTTCTTCCGGTCGCCGGCGTTCTTGTTTTTCTTGGTCTCTCCCTTATGGGCATTTCGCCGTTCGACCGTTTATTTCAGGCGATGGACGATAGCTGGTACGACGCCGTGCGGCAGCGAAGCGCTTTTACGTTCCTGAGCGCATGGAGAGTCTTTGACTGGGGGTGGCTGTTTATCCATATGGCGGGGGCCGCATGCGCCGCACTTGTTTTATTCGGTCCCGCGCGCCGCATATTCCTTGCCGTCGTGGCGATGTCAGGCGCCGCCCTTGTGGTCGCGCTTGTCGGCGGGGAATGGCTGAAAAGCGTTCTCATCCTTCAATTGCAGTTTTGGCGCGCAAGCTGGCTTCTTGCGGTTCTCGGGAATGCCGGCCTTGGGCTGGTGCTCTACAGGCTGTGGCGCCAGGAAACCAATGCGCTGGCGCTGACGGCAATCCTGTTTGCAGGGGCGCTCTGGTCCAATCTGTTGGCGGGACAGCTTGCCATGATCGGCGCTCTGGCGCTCATGACCTTTCAAATTCGCCAAGGCTCGCCCGCCTATAGCCGGATGACGAAACTCGCCTGCATCATGATTTTCGTTATGTCCGCCGTGTTTCTGGGAATCCCCAGAATTTACCTGCTTATTCCGAACATCGCTCTGTATTGGACCGGCGTCGCCGCCCCGGGCTATGTCATCTTTGACTTTGCTTTGTTGATTATCTTATGCGCTGCGTTTGCATCGTCTTCCTGGACGCGACAAGGCTGGCGGCCGCTTACGCTCAGTAGTCTGATATTTATTGCCGGGATTGCGTCATGGGATCGCCGGACCAATGAAGAACAGATTATCGAACGCTATGTTGGCCAAGAGACGCCTTTTCAACGTCATCTCAGCACAAGTGACGAAGTCTATTGGCGGCGAGGCCTGAAGAAGGCATGGTTCTTATTGCAAAGACCGAGTTTTGTTTCTGTCAATCAGGGCGCCGGCATCGTCTTTTCTGAGGAAACGACGCGCGAATACATACAAAGAGCTCAGATTGTCGCCCCATTGGATAGACGGGACTTTTTGAATTACTGGGTCGAACCAAAAGAAAGAACAGAGGAATGGGCGCTCAACAAGCCTCAGTTCAAAGACCTCGTCGAAGTTTGCCGCCATCCTGACGGCCCCGATGCGGTCGTTATGGAATTCGCATACAATGCGAAGTGGGCTGAGAAATGGGCCCTTCCCCTCGCCGTCGATCGCGCCGTGGATAAAACCGCCGCGCCGCCGGACGCCTATTACCTTTATCTGTGCAGCGACATTGCCGGGAAGGCTGGCGGCGCGCCGTAATTTTCAATCCAGCGATCTTTCCTCGTTAGTAAAGAACTACAGACCGGATCGACTTGCCTTCATGCATGAGATCGAAGGCTTTGTTGATATCTTCGAGCGGCATGGTGTGGGTAATCAGCGGGTCTATCTCGATCTTCTTGTCCATATACCAGTCGACGATTTTCGGCGTGTCCGTGCGCCCGCGCGCGCCCCCGAAGGCCGTGCCTTTCCAGACGCGGCCCGTCACGAGCTGGAACGGACGAGTTGAAATTTCCTTACCCGCTTCGGCGACGCCGATGATGATCGACTGTCCCCAGCCGCGGTGACAGCATTCAAGCGCCTGGCGCATGACGTCCGTATTACCGGTGCAGTCGAAAGAATAGTCCGCCCCGCCGCCGGTGAGTTCAACGACCTTGTCAACGACATTGCCGGCGCCGATTTCCGCCGCATTCACGAAGTCGGTCATGCCGAAATCGCGAGCGATCTGTTCGCGCCCCGGATTGATGTCGACGCCGATAATCTTGTCTGCGCCCACAAGCCTGGCCCCCTGAATCACATTGAGGCCGATGCCGCCGAGACCGAAAACGGCGACATTGGCGCCGGGCTCGACGCCCGCGGTCCAGACCACGGCGCCGACGCCTGTGGTCACGCCGCAGCCGACATAACAGGCCTTGTCGAAGGGCGCGTCCTTGCGGATTTTTGCGACCGACACTTCCGGCAGCACGGTGAAATTCGAAAAGGTTGAGCAGCCCATATAGTGATAGAGCGTCTTGCCCTTCCACGAAAAACGACTGGTGCCGTCGGGCATGACGCCCTTGCCCTGCGTCGCGCGCACGGACGTACAAAGATTTGATTTCTGAGAGAGGCAGGTTTTGCATTGGCGGCATTCGGCGGTGTAGAGCGGAATGACGTGATCGCCCGGCTCAACGGATGTCACGCCCGCGCCTACTTCGCGCACGATCCCGGCGCCTTCATGGCCGAGAATGGACGGAAAGATGCCTTCAGAGTCCTTGCCTTCCAGCGTATAGGCGTCGGTGTGACAGATGCCGGTCGCCTTGATTTCAACGAGCACCTCGCCGGCCTTCGGCCCCTCAAGGTCGACTTCCTCGATCACCAGCGGTTTGTTCGGTTCGACGGCGATGGCGGCTCTAGTCTTCATCTCTTCCCTCTCTCGGTTTCCGTGGCAGGCGGCTCAGATGACCGCCTCATAACATATTTCTCTGGTTTGTCTGGGCTTTCAGCAAAAACAAAAACCGCTCAGACAATCGAACAAGTTTTCCACAAGCCGGAGAGCGCCGATAAAAAGGACGGCAATGGTCTCAGGCTTTGCCATGCCGATCAGGGCGCAGCAGCGATATCGGCGCCTTCGCGCAGGACCTTCAGCTTTTTCCAGGTGACATCCGGATCGATCTTGCCATAACCGGCGAAGGTGCCGAAGCCGCAATCGGTCGAGGCGATGACCCGATCTTTGCCGACGATATCGATGAAACGCTCAAGGCGCTGCGCGATCAGCTTCGGATGCTCAACATAGTTAGAGCAGGTGTCGATGAGCCCGGGCGCCAGTTTCTTTTCCTCCGGCAGCTTAGCGTCGCGCCAGACCGTCCATTCATGTTCGTGACGCGGATTGGCCGCTTCGAACAGAATGGTGGCCGGACGCGCTTTCAGGATAATGTGGATCACCTTTTCAAGATCGATGTCGCAATCATGCGGTCCTTCATAATTGCCCCAGCAGACATGCATGCGCATGCGCTCGGCGGGAATGCCCTCCGTCGCGGCGTTCAGCGCCTCAACATTCGCCTCGGCGATTTTTAGAAACTCCTCGTCACTGGCGTTTTGAAAACCTGTATGGCGCGACATGGCGAGATCGGGACAGTCAAACTGAATGTCAAAGCCGGCCTCAATGATCGCGTCATATTCAGGGCGCATGGCGGCGCCGAGATCCGCGAGATAAGCCTCATGCGTCGTATAATAACGGTTCGTCTGGAATGCCGAGATAAGACCCGGCGAAGCGGAGTTCATGAAGGCTTTTACGCCCTTGCCATTCTTCTCAAGCGCCTTTTTGAACCGGCGAATATCTTCATGGGCGGGCTCTAGATTTACCAGCTTGACCGGCCCAATACAGGATGCGCGCGTAAACTCCTGCGAGCCCATGATCGCGGAAAGTTTTTTGACAAGATCCGGATGCGCCGCCAAGTCCTTCGCAGGCAGCCGGTCCACATGACCGCCAAAGCCTTCGAGCCGTTCGGTCATATAAGTGGAATAGCCAACCTTTCCGAGTTCGCCATCGCTGACAATCGTAACGCCCGCCTCGACCTGTTTTGCGACAGCATCGTCTATGGCTGCCTGCACCAGCCGGTCGAATTCATCAACGTCGTACTCCTCGCCGTGATCGCGGGCGAGCAAGGGTTTTACGAGTTCGGGCCCGCGGGGCAGACTGCCCACATGGGTCACATCTATTTTACTCACCAAGAATCCTCTTTCTTTTGGAAATAGGCGACGCCGCGCACTTCGTAGCTGACGCGCGTAACGGCGTCCTTCCGGCTGGCGTCATGAAAAGCGGTATGCGGCGTTCGCCACGGCCGCGAGTGATCTGAATCGTGAAACTTGATGAAGACGACCTCATCTTTAGTCATGTCCGGAAAATACCACCAGCGGTGCTTCGGGTTATGAAAGAAAATCGTGGCGGCAACCATCTCTTCTTCCCCCGGAATCGGATCGAAGCGCCGTTCATAAGGCGGTATTTCGCTCACATCGACTTTTACGTTCGACACCCCTTCGCTATCGTCGACGCTGGACGCTTCGCATAAGGCGAGCGGCCAGTCCTGCGGCGGATCGCTGAGGACCCGCCACAGGCTGAAGAGAATGAACCGGTCAAAGCCGGGCCCGTCAGGCGCCGACTTTTCGTAGAGTCCCTTTGCAATCTTTTTTGACGTAAATTCATTGAAATCCACATGGGCCTCGGCGGCGGGCGGCTGAACGATTTCACTCGTTTGTCCGCTGGTGCGCAATTGTCCGCCCATGAGCGTCACATGATCGGCGCCCGTCATTTCCTTGACGATAGCTTTGACTTCCTCGTTATAAACCGACGCGATTTTTTCCGTGTCTTCGAAATCATCGAGCTTTGTCGGATAGCAGGCGATGGCGAAGCCGTGCTCGTCCAGCGTGAAAGGCTTCGCCGCTTCGCGCGCATTTTTGATCACCACCGGATACGGCTCATACTCGCCGGTGTTGACCTCTTCGCCCGGCGCCCAGAAGCGCCGGTTGATGAGCGAGGTCGGTTTCAAATAGGAAATTTGCGCGTCAACGCTTTCGCTCATGACAGCTTCCCTTCGAAAATATGCGGGCGTCAGTACTTGAACCCCTCCCGGGCGCGGCTGTTGTCGATCTTGATCGGCTTTCCCGTCACCGGATGCACATAATGGAACGGAACGACGTCCGTCGCCGGCCAGAGCCGCGGGGCCGGATCGATCAACTCGTCAGGGCCCAGCGGATCTTCCGGATAAGTGACCTTGGCCATGGGAATGAAGTCAATCGGGGTCTTGCCCCAGCCTTCCTGGAAGGTGCCATGCCAGTGCGGGAAATAACCAAGGCGCTTGATCTTCCAGACGCCGTCCTCGCGAACATATTCGTTCTCGTAGATGCCGCCTTCCCACCACTGGCGCTGGTCGCCGCTCGCGGTTTCGTGGGTGCCGGCCTGCATCATGGAGCGGCCGCGAACTTTCGCGGTCTTCCGGTCCGGAGCGACATCGACAATCATCTGCAATTGCGGATGGTCAAGGAGCCAGCCGTAGCGGGGACCGTTGTGATTGTCGGTAAAATGCGTGCGGAAGCGGTCGACGTAAAGACGCTTGACGCCTTCCTTGGTTTTGTAAATGCCGCCGAGGAACCAGACCTCGCCATCGTCGGAAAAAAGATCGACGACTTCGTCATATTGCGACTTGTCGATGAAATAGCCATAGGCATATTGCAGCTTGCGCACATCATTGATGTCCTGCTGTATGCCAAGTTCATGCTCAAGCGTGTCAATACGCTTTTCCAGCTTCGCCAGTTTGTCGCTGTCCGTCATTCGATCCTCCCTTGCACGGCCCCGGAATTATAGGGCGCCGTCCTTCCAATTCCAGTTTTCAGAACGAAATCCAACAGCCTCCAGCGACGGTTGAACGCCTTTAAGCGCAGCATCATGCGCCAATCCGCGAAGCTTGCATGTCAGGAGGGTGAGATCGATTTTCTCATGCTTATGATCGCGCAATTACAGAGTTAGCCCGATCAGGACAGGGAGCATGGCGCAATGCGAGATTTCAAGGGTAAAACCGCTTTCATCACCGGGGGCGCCTCAGGCGCCGGCTTCGGTCAGGCTTGCGTTTTCGGCGAGGCCGGCTGCAAAATCGTCATCGCCGACATTCGCCGGCCCGCGATCGACGCAGCGCTTGAAAAACTGAAGGCGCGCGGCATTGAGGCCTATGGCGTCGAGCTCAACATTACGGACCGTAAAGCCTACGCCGCCGCCGCCGATGAAGCGGAAAAGGCAATGGGCCCCGTGGACCTTTTGTTCAATACGGCGGGCGTTTCCATCTTCGGGCCTCTCGAAAAGGCGACCTATGACGACTATGACTGGATCATGGACGTCAATTTCAATGGCGTCGTCAATGGCATGCAGACTTTCGTCCCGCGGATGATCGAGCGCGGCAAGGGCGGCTATATCACCAACACTGCTTCGCTCGGCTGTTTTGTCGCCGCCAGCGTCGCGGGGATTTACTCCGCCTCGAAATTCGCCGTGCATGGCATCACTATGGCCATGCGCGATGCGCTGGCGCCGCACAATATCGGCGTATCAGTCCTCTGCCCGGCCAACATCAAAACCAACATCGCCGAATCCATCGATACGCGGCCGGCGCATCTGTCGAATTCAGGTTATGAGGTCAATGAAGACGAGTTGAACGCCTTGCGCGAAATCTATTCGCAAGGGATGGAACCTGAAGAACTGGCGCAGCACACCAAGGCCGCCATGGAAAAAGACCAGTTTTACATCATCCCCTATCCGGAAGCGCGGCCTATGCTAGAAATGGCTTTCAAACAGGTGCTCGACGCCCTGCCCCCCATCGACACCGACAAGGAAGGTCAGGAAAAACGCCACAAGGCGATGATGCGCTATCAGCAGGCGCGCGCTGAAATGGACGCCAAGCGCTACGGCAAGAAGTAAGGCTTAGAGCCCGGGCGTCGGCTCTGTTGTCGATGCCTGGGCCTGCGCCCGTTTGATCGGCGCCGTTTCGGTCAGCGCCGTGGCGCATGTTCCGGCGGCTATGGCGAAACCGAAAATGATCCAGAGCGGCGCCGAGAGCCCCCATAGATCCGCTGCGACGCCGGCGAAAAACGGAGATAGGACCCCGCCGAACACCTCGCCGGTGGCCATGACCAGGGCGAGCGCCGTCGCCACATGCGCTGACTGTATCGTCTCAGACGGCACTGTCGCCATGAAAAGCGGAAAGCATCCGTTGAGCGCCCAACCGAAGAAAAAGATCACGGCGAGCACCCAGGGCGAGCCATCGAAGAACATGGCGCCGAGCGGCAGGATGACTCCCAGGAACGGTATGGCGACCAGCACCGGCTTGCGCCCGATGCGATCGGAAAGCCCGGCGACCACAAAGCTGCCGATGGTTGCGGAGATGCCCAGCGTGCCCATGAGCCAGCTCATGACGCCGGGATCGACGCCTTTCACCTGGGTCAGATAAAGCGGCATGAACGCCCAGGTGATGACGAGATAGGAAACAAGCAGCACCGAGACGACGGAACACACGACGATATTCTTATAGGAAAACGCCTCCTTGAGCGTCAGCCGGTCCGGCCCGCCTTCGGGCTTGGGCTCCTCGGGCGGCTCGTCAATGAACTTCCAGATCAGCAGCGCCGTGACGATGCCCGGTATGCCGGCGAGGAAAAACGCATTGCGCCACCCCCAGGCCGCGGCGATCGCCACGAGCACGACCGGGGCCACAAAGGAACCGAAAAAGTTCGATCCGAAATTCTGCATCACGCCCATGGCGAGCCCGCGATGGCGAGGATCGACTTCGCGAACCACAAGCGTTTGCGAAATCGGATTGATGGGGCCTTCCGCCGCGCCCATCAACAGCCTTGCGCCAAGCAGCATGAGAAAAGACGTGGCGAGACCGGACAGGACCGAACACAACGAAAAGACCACAATCGACACCAGAAGAAAGCCCTTGCGGTTCGCCGCCTTGTCGGACGCCGCGCTGATCAACAGCCCTGCGATGGCCCAGGTCAAGGACAACGCCGAAGCCAGAATGCCGATATGCGTGTTGGTGAGATTGAGGTCCGGCTGCACATACGGCATCAGGAAGTTAAGCGCATTGCGATCGAAGAAGACGATGCCGAAATTAAGGCTTAAGAGCCCAACGAGCACGAACTGATAGACCGGACCGCGTTTTACTGTGCGGAGCGGCTTTGTCCTCACCTCGGAAGACGCTTCTTGTTCTGTTGTCACATGTTCCTCGCCAGGCATTATTATTTTGCGCATACGCTAACCGCGCTCTGTCGCCTTGGCAATCGAACCGGGTATGGCGCGGTCGTGGATTATTCCTCATCAGGATAATCTGAGTTCGCAAATTCGTCCGGGATCGACTTTTAAGCTGTCCAAGCGTCGCGGAGCTTGTGTTTTTGCACCTTGCCCGAAGGCGTGCGCGGCAGGTCATCCACGAAGCGTACATGTTTGGGCGCTTTGAAGGATGCAAGACGGCTCTTTACGAAACTGATCACCTCTTCCGCCGTCAAACTGTCCTTGCCGTCCTTCAACAAGATGAGGGCGGCGCCCACCTCTCCCCACTTCTGATCGGGAACGCCGATGACAGCACAATCTAGCACCTCCGGCATTTCCGTGAGCACAGCCTCGATCTCCACCGGGTAAACATTTTCGCCCCCCGATATGAACATGTCCTTGGTGCGGTCCACGATGTAATAAAAACCATCTGCGTCCTTGCGCGCGGAATCGCCGGTCTTCAGCCATTCGCCTTCAAAGGCGGCTACAGTTTCCGCAGGTTTGTTCCAATAGCCGGGCGTCACATTGGGACCGCGCACCCAGAGTTCGCCAATTTCATCGGGAGCAGCTTCGCGCCCTTCGGCGGTCATGACCTTGCCCTCGGTAAAGGGCGACGGCATGCCGACCGATCCCGCCTTTTCCCGAATGATCGAGACGTCATAGGGCGACATGCTGAAGGCCGAGCCGATCTCCGTCATGCCGAAGCCGTCAACTTGCGCGACACCGTCTTCGGCCCAGGCGCGCACCGCCGCCGGCGGATTCGGCGCGCCGCCGGTTTGCATGGCCGTCAGATGAGAGAGCTTCTTCATAGCGCCCGGCGGATTTTTCTCGCGCATCAAGGCCGCCATTTGCGTGACGCAAAAATAGTGCGTGACGCCGAGAGCGGGATCGGTGAGATTTTTGAAGGTGTTCACCGGATCGAATTTCTGTGAAACGAGCACCGCACCGCCAAAAAAGAGCGGCGTGCGGGCAACGGCAAGAAGGCCCGCCACATGAAACAGCGGCATGTCGCAAAGAAAAACCGTGTTCCTATCCACACCCGATGACTGCGCAAAATTGAGCGCCGAATAAAGCACGGTCTTGTGCGTGAGGATCACTCCTTTGGACTTTCCCGACGTGCCGGACGTGTAGAGCAGCGTGATAGGATCATCCTCGCCCGCGTCTGCATTCTCCATAAAAGCATCCGATTCCTCTTTCGCGAAACTTTCTCCGGCGTCTTCAATGCGAAATCTTCTGGCTTCCTCCATAATGTCAAAACCCGGCGCCGCCAGGGCGTCGAAATCCGGCTGCCAGACCAGAAGCGAGGGCTGCGCGTCCTCGATCAGGGCGCCGATCTCGGGCGGCGCAAGGCGCCAGTTCAGCGGCACGAAAATCAGCCCCGCCCGGGCGCAGGCAAAGTGCATCAAAAGCATAAACGCACTGTTGCGCGAGATCATGGCGACGCGGCCGCCGCGCTCACCATCAGTCGCTTTCAGAAGATAAGACGCGATCTGCGATATACGCTGATCCGTATGCCGATAATCATAAGCCTCGCCCGTATGAAGATCGACGATCGCCTTTTTCGCCGGCGTCGCCTGGGCGTGAAAATGAATAAGATCATGCATGAAGAGCGTCTCCGATAATCGTGCTTGCTCCGGCGCTTAGCACAAATCACCTTCAATTTCAGCGCGTATTTTCGCTACCAGCGTCATTCCATGCACTGTCCGCAGAGGAATGAATTGCCGTCCTTCACGGAAATCAAGCGACGCGTGCTTGAAGCTGGCGTCAGCCGTGGACTAGCATCGGCGCAATCCATCAAAGGCGACATCCATGAGCACCGTCCGCGACAGCGTTATCGCCTTCCTCCGGGAAACCGGCATGACTGTGATGTTCGGCAATCCAGGGTCGACCGAACTGCCGCTCTACCGGGAATGGCCGGAGGATTTCCGCTATATCCTCGGCCTGCAAGAATCGGCGGTCCTCTCCATGGCCGACGGCTATGCGCAGGCGACGGGGAATGCCGCGATCGTTAATCTTCATTCGGCGGCGGGGCTCGGCCACGCCATGGGCTCGCTGGTCTCGGCCTATAAGAACCAGACTCCCATGGTTGTCACCGCCGGGCAGCAGGCGCGAAGCCTCCTCCTCGCCGAACCTTTTCTCGGCGCCATCGATGCGACGGCGATGCCGAAACCCTATGTCAAATGGTCCTGCGAGCCCGCCAGCGCGGCGGAAACGCCCCGCGCCCTCGCCCGCGCCTACGCCATCGCCATGACCGCCCCGCGAGGACCGGTTTTCGTCTCGCTTCCTGTCGATGACTGGGACCGGCCTGCGGAGCCGGTCTCACCCCTTAAGTTCATGGACGACCCGGTCCCCTCGGACGACGCCATTGCCGGCGCGGCCAAACGCATCAACGCATCGAGCAATCCAGTGATGGTCGTCGGCCCGGAGATTGATCGTCTTGGCGGCTGGGACGCCGCTGTGGCGCTGGCGAAAAAGCTCGCCTGCCCGGTCTGGACCAGCCCCATGGCGAGCCGCTGCTCCTTTCCCGAAAACCATGTTCAATTCGCCGGCTTTTTGCAGTCGAATGAAGCGAGCATTTTCGAGACGCTTGCCGGTCACGATCTGGTTCTCGTGATCGGCGCGCCGGCTTTCACCTATCATTTCGAAAATCCGGCGCCGCGCCCGCTGGAGGCGGACATTTTGCAGGTCACCAGCGACGCTTGCACAGCGTCTTACGCCAAGAAAGGCGCCGTCATGTTAGGCGATGTCGCCAGGGCGATGGAGATGTTGACGCCGCGGGTTGAGAAAAGACCGGAGATTGGAGAGCCGATACGAACGCCGCCAGAACCGGCGCCGACGTCGCCGCTTTCCACCGCCGCAATCCTGGATCTGTTGCAGGAGATGTGGCCGGTAAATGCGCTCCTCGCGGAAGAAGCGCCGAGTGCGCGTCCCCTCATGCAACGGCACCTGCGCATCGACGCGCCGGAAAGTTTTTTCGCCACCGCCTCCGGCGGTCTCGGCTTTGCCGGCAGCGCGGCTGTGGGACTGGCGCTTGGCAAACCGGATCGGCGCGTCATCGCGCTTCTTGGCGACGGCTCCGCGCTTTACACCATACAGGCGTTATGGACTGCTGCGAAAGAAAACCTCCCCGTCACCTACATTATTCTCAATAATGGCGGTTACGAGGCGCTGATCGGTATAGCCCGCCAGTGGCAGACGCCGTCGGTCGGCACCGATCTTTCCGGCCTCGACTTTGTCAATCTCGCAAACGGCTTTGGTATGAAGGCTGAGCGCGCGACCACTATTCGTGAAATGGAAAAAGCCCTTGGCCATGCATTCGCCAGCCAAGGGCCATTCCTTATCGATGCGGTCGTTGAGGACTGACCTCAACGAGATCCTTTAGTGCAGCGGCTGTTTGTCGGCGATGCTGGCGTTGCGATATTCGCGCGGGGAAACGCCGTAACGTTCGCGGAAGACACGCGCAAAATGCGTGGTGTTGTTAAAGCCCCAGGCATAGGCCAGCTCCGTGATGGAGCGATGACGCCACATGGGGTCCGCAAGACGCTTCTTGCATTCTTCAAGACGCCGGCGGCGGATAAAGCCTGAGATGGTTTCGTCTTCTTCCGCAAACAGCATATGCAGATAGCGCGGCGAGATGCGGAAGGCGGCGGCGATGGACGCGACCGTGAGTTCCGGATCTTTCAGGTTCGATTCGATGTAACAGCGGATGTGGCTGCGGCGCGCAGACGCGACGGCGCTGTCGGCGATGCGCGATCCGAAAGCCTCCATGCAGGAGGTTGCAAACATATCGAGCAGGTTGTTGCCGACGCGCTCGCCGATTTCGGTGTCCATGCCGTTTTTGACCTGATGCCAGACGCTCGACAACATGCCAGACAAGGTGGCCGACAAACCATCGCTTCCGCTGAGGCGCTGACCGAGCGCGATTTCCGGCGCCGGCAAGCGGCGTTTCACGTCATTCGGCGAGGCGATCATCACCAGCGTTGAGGCGTTGGTTTCGTATTCCAGCGTATAAGGAAGCGCGCTGTCGCAAAGCACCATGTCGCCCTGCTTGAGAAAAGCCTCGCGGCCGTCCTGGGCGACGCGAATATCGCCTTCAAGTTGAAGATGGAAAAAATAGTGGCGCTCCCGGCTGGAAGCGGCGTGACGGGCGGTGCGCGTCACCACGGCGGGACTGGCGATGACATTGGCGAGATAGATATCGCCAAGCTGAACGCTGTCCACCGCACCTTCGAATTCCTCAGGACTGAAGGGCTTGGTCTCTAGGGGTGTGAAAACTTCGGCGACGATATCATTCCACCGCGTCACTTTCGAAGCGCCGGCGAAATCTTTGGTCGACAGGTGCAGCATAGTACGACTCCTCCCGAGGATAATTTTTTGGTTTTTTGTTATGTCCTATCACATTTTTCAGCGACAGGCAATTTTGTATGTAAGACAAACATAATTTGGCGCGGGATGCGAGCGAATTCGTTGCTGCACCGCAACGTGATGCTGCGCCGCAGCATCCCCGGAGAAGGCAGGTTTCTTCGGCGTAGGTGGCGCTTGCCAAGGCCGGTGAAGGCGATATCCCTCTTCTCATAACGCTTTCGGGGTTAAGGAGCTTTCACCATGATTCAGCGCGTGTTTCCGCTTTCGGCGCGGAGCCTTTCCGCCGTTATGGCGATAACCGCAGGGCTCGCTCTGGCCGGTTGCGGCGGGTCCGGCGAGCCGGAAACCGAGGCGCCTCTCGAAACCACGGTGAAAGAAACGCCCCCGAGCCCTCAAGCAGAGCACGCAAATGTGAACACGTCGCGCCTCCTTGAGGCGGATCGGGAGCCCGGCCAGTGGATGTCCCATGGCCGCACCTACAGCGAACAACGTTTCAGCCCGCTGACTGAGATCAACCGCGAGACCGTCGGGGAGCTCTCCCTTGCCTGGCATCAGGACCTCGACACCAATCGCGGCCAGGAGGCGACGCCGCTTGTGATCGACGGCGTCATGTACCTCACCACCGCCTGGTCCAAGGTGAAAGCCTATGACGCGGCGACGGGCGAAGAGCTTTGGGCGTACGATCCGCAAGTGCCCGGCGAATGGGCCGTGCATGCTTGTTGCGACGTCGTCAATCGCGGTCTCGCCGCCTGGAACGGCAAGCTCTATCTCGGCACGCTTGACGGCCGTCTCGTCGCGCTTGACGCCGAAACCGGCGAGGAAGTCTGGAGCAAGTTCACCATCGACCGATCCAAGCCCTACACCATCACCGGCGCGCCGCGGATCGTCAAAGGCAAGGTGATTATCGGCAATGGCGGCGCCGAATTCGGCGTGCGCGGTTATGTGACTGCCTATGACGCCGAAACCGGCGATATCGATTGGCGGTTTTACACGGTGCCCGGCGACCCGGCGAAGGGCTTTGAAAACGACGCCATGGCCATAGCCGCGCAAACCTGGAACGGCGAATGGTGGAAGCTCGGCGGCGGCGGCACCGTATGGGACTCCATGGCCTATGACCCGGAGCTCGACCTGCTCTATATCGGGGTCGGCAACGGTTCGCCTTGGAATCAGGCCTTCCGCAGCCCCGGGGGCGGCGACAATCTGTTCCTCTCGTCCATCGTCGCGCTCGATCCCGACAATGGCGACTATGTCTGGCACTTCCAGACGACGCCCGGCGAAACCTGGGACTTCACCGCCACCCAGCAGATTATCGTCGCCACGCTTGAGATCGAAGGCGCGCCGCGCAAGGTCGTCATGCAGGCGCCGAAAAACGGCTTTTTTTATGTGATCGACGCCGAAACCGGCGAGTTCATCTCTGCGAACAATTTCACGCATGTAAACTGGGCCACGGGGATCGACCCGGAAACCGGAAGGCCGGTCGAAAACCCGCAGGCGCGCTTCGACAAAACCGGCGAGCCTTTTGTGGTCGTTCCAGGCCCCGGCGGGGCCCATAGCTGGCACCCCATGAGCTATAATCCGCAGACGGGCCTTGTTTACATTCCCGTCAATATCAGCGGCTTTCCTTATGCGCCCGACCCGGATTTCGAGCCGGAGCCGCGCGGTTTCAACAACGGCGTGAACTTCGCGGCCGCAGAGCTGCCCGCGGACCCGGAGGTCAAGGCGGCGGTGAAGGCGACAGTGGCCGGGCGCCTCGTCGCATGGGACCCGGTCGCGCAAAAGGAAGTCTGGGGCGTTCCCTATCCGGGCGCCGGCAATGGCGGCACGCTGACCACCGCCGGGGGCCTTGTGTTTGAAGGCACGAAATACGGCGAATTCGCCGCCTATGACGCTGCGACCGGCGACAAATTATGGTCCATGGACGCACAGACCGGCATCGTCGCGGCGCCTGTGACATATGAAATCGACGGCGAACAATATGTGGCGGTCCTCGTCGGCTGGGGCGGCGTTGAGGCCCTTGCGCCCGGCGAACTCGCCGCCATCGGCGCGACCACGCCGAATTACAGCCGCATTCTGGTTTTTAAAATCGGCGGTACCGACAGCCTGCCGCCCAAGCCTCAGCTTGCGGAAAAACGCCTCGCTCCGCCGCCGCTTACCGCCTCAGCAGAAGATGTGGAAGAAGGCAGATATCTCTATGGGCGTTATTGCGGCGTCTGTCATGGCGACGCCGTCCATAGCGCGGGCGTTTTGCCGGACTTGCGCTATTCGACCATTCCTCACGACGAGGAGCAATTCGCCAATGTGGTTCTCGGCGGCGCGCTCTCAGAAAAAGGCATGGTCTCTTTCAACAGCGTTTTGGACGAAGAAAGCCTCGAAAAGCTGCGCGCTTACATTATCGCCCGCGCCAATGAAGATCAGGAAATCTACGGGCAGTAGGCGGAGCGTTTAACGTCTTAAAAGTAAACGCGCCGGTTAAAGCCGGCGCGTTTTCTGTTCATCGCAGACAGTCGAAGAAGTTATTTGTCGTTGATCTCGTCAAAAATCGGATTGTGCAAAAGAAATGCAATGGCCTTTGCGCGCTCCTCATTGATCGGCTCGTCGGGGAACGAGTTCAGGATCGCGTTGAACTTTTCTTCCGTCCCTTTTTTGAACTCCGGATGGGTAAGAATATAAAGATCGTTGTTGAGAACGCCCTTTAATACGCGTTCGCCGCATTCCTCCGAGCTCATCCACAGATCGGAGACAGGCCGCTCCGAAAGCTGCTGCTCGGTCTCCACGAGCCCCGTGTCCTTTTTATATTTGTCGGGCCTGATTTTTCCGGTTTCCGCGATATTCGACTGAACCGGCCCCGGACAGAAAGCAGAGACCCCGATATTTTCCGGCGCAAGCTCTCCGCGAATGGACTCCGATAGCCCGAGCATCGCCGCTTTCGCCGTGCCGTAAATGGAGAACGCCGTCACCGGAACGAGTGCGGCCTTGGACGCTGTGTTCACCACATGCCCGCCCTCGCCATGTTTGCGGATAAGAGGAAGAACGATCTGGATGCCATTGATGACGCCGCCGATCATGACGCCAAGGCCCCAGTCCCAATCGTCGAAACCAAGCTTGGCGAGCGGGCCGCCAACGCCCATCCCGGCATTGTTGAAGAGCATGTGGATCTTGCCGAATTTCTCTTCCGCCTTGTTCGCAGCCGCGGCATAGGCTTCGCGATCTGTAACATCGAGCTTGAGACACAAGACCCGATCGGGATCGTTGAAAAATTCTTCCGTGCTCTTCAGGTGGTCATCGCGAATATCGGCCAGAACCAGATTGGCGCCGGCGTTGTAAAAAGCCTTGGCGATACCGAGCCCGATCCCGCTGGCGCCGCCGGTGATGAATGCTGTCTTGCCTTTAACGTCTTTCATGCTCGCGCGCATCCTTTCCAAGTTTCATTGTGAAGCGTTCGCAGAGCCCCCTATGGGCAATCGCCACCCATGGCGAAGCTTGTGGCGACAGGCGGTGAAAACACAAGCTCATGGACGATTAGACGCCTTTCCAAAAGCTCGCGCCGACACCAAACTGCTTGGCATGAACGCTTCGGTCAAAGCTGAGATCAACTATGCGCAGCCCATGGCGAAGCGGCCGCGCTTTCACGCCAATGACCAGTCGCGGGACATCCTTAATCTCGACCCTCGCATAGTAGAAATAGTCGACGGACGCACCACGCCGCCATCGCTTGATCGCGAGGGATTCGCGCTCGTTTCGCACCGCAGCAACGTATCCGATTTTCGCGATCCGCAGTTTCACGACCAGCACAAACAGGAAATCGAAGAGCTGATCGTCAAACTGACCGGCGCCGATATGGCTGTCGTCAACTCGCCTGGAGTCCTGCGCTTTGGCGAAAAATCCTCGGAGAGCGGCCAGTTAAATAATTCCCGGCCTGCGCGTTTTATTCATATCGACATCAATGACGGAACCGCCGCCGAGTTTGCCGAACGCTCAGCCCCGGAAGGCGCCAGGGTAAAGCGCGCAGCGCAATATAATATCTGGCGCGTCTTGACGCCGCCGCCGCAGGATGTGCCGCTGACGATCTGCGACGCGCGCACGCTCGCGCCGGAAGACCTCATCGAAGCGGACGCCATCTTCGACATGAAGGGCCAGCCCGACTGGTCTTTCACGGCGTTGATGGTGAAACCGTCGCCGCGCCATCGCTGGATGTGGTTTCCGGATATGACGCCGGAGGAAGCCATTGTCTTCATCACCAATGACAGCGACCCGACGCAGCCTCATCATGTCCCGCACAGCGCGTTCGACAATCCCCTTTGTCCCGCGAACGCGCCGCCTCGCGCCAGCATCGAGATGCGCGCCATCGCCTACTGGTTCGAATAATTGCTCGCTCAAGGACCTTCGACATGCAGGAATTTCCCAAAACCATCGACTTCATGTTTCTCAACACGCCGATCGGGGAGGAATATTCCCTTAAAGGGCTGGAAGTAGAAGGCGAGATTCCCGCCGATATGCGCGGCGCGTTTTTTCGGGCGGTGCCGGACCCCGCCTTCCCTCCACTTTATGAGGACGACACGGCGATCTCCGGCGACGGCATGATTTCGCGACTGTGGTTCAAAAAGGACGGCACGGTCGATTTCGATATCAAATACGTTCAAACGCCGCGTCACAAGGCCGAAGTCAATGCCGGCAAGGCGCTTTTCGGCCGCTATCGCAATCCTTATACGGACGATCCGTCGGTGAAGGGCGTCGACCGGACCGTCTCCAACACCACGCCGATCTGGCATGCAGGCAAACTGTTGATGGCGAAAGAGGATGGACGCGCCCATCGCATCAATCCGATCACCCTTGAAACCATCGGCTCCTACGATTTCGGGGGCAAGCTAAAATCGCAAACCATGACCGCCCATGCGCGCGTCGATCCTGAAACCGGAGAGCTGTTCTTTTTTGGCTACGAAGCGGACGGCCTTGCCTCCACCAAGATCGCTTACTGCATCGCCGACAAGAATGGCGAGCTGATCAGCGAACAATGGTTCGACGCGCCCTATTGCGGGCTGATGCATGACTTCGTCATTACAGAGAACTACGCGATCTTCCCCGTCTTTCCGACCACGGCGGATCTCACCCGGCTGAAAGACGGCGGCGTTCACTGGGTGCATGAACCGGATCTTGAAAGCTGGATCGGCGTGATGCCCCGTTATGGCGATGTGAAGGAGATGCACTGGATCAAGGGCCCGAAAGGCGTTTCGGTGTTTCACTTCATGAACTGCTTCGAGGATGAGGACGGCCGCATTCATCTCGATCAACATCTCACCGAGACGAATGCCTTCGAATTCATCCGCCGCCCCTCCGGCATCGATATTCCACAGTCGGAGATTAAAGGCGGTCTGGTGCGCTGGTCCTTCGATCCGAAAGGCGACGAGATTACCGAAACGCCGCTCGGACCTCCGGGCGATCTCTGCCGTATTCGCGACGCCGATCAGGGCCGGCCTTACAATCAGGGGTGGTACCTTTCCATGAACCCGGAAATGAAAGGCCCGCCGCTCCTCGGCGGCCCCGTGGGCGCGGCCTTCAATGCGCTGATTTCCATAAATCCCCAGACCGGCGCCATCGAAATGCTTGCTCTGCCGCCCGGCCACGCCATCAGCGAGCCGGCGCATATCGTTTCATCCGAGGAAGATCATCCGGGCTGGCTTTTGTTCATCATCGACCGGCAAACCGGCGAGAATGATTTCGAGTATGAAGCCTGGATCGTAAATGCGGGCGACATTGAGAAAGGTCCCGTGGCGAAAGTGAAAATCCCTCACCGCTTGCGCCCGCAAGTGCATGGATGGTGGGCGCCGCAGGATCAGCTCGATAAGGCGGCCGCAGCCTAGGTCAGATCGCCGAGCCCGATCTTCGAACCCGCCGCAGCGGCCCTGTTCGCTTCGCGGCGCAGTCGTTCGATTTCGAGCCGCCCTTCCGGCGCCGGTTCGTCCGGCAAGGCCGCCATTGTGGTCTCATAGATTTCCTGAATATCCGGCCCATGCTCTGGATGGGTCAAAATCAGGCCGCGATTTTCCGTCATGCCCTTCAGGATTTTCTCGCCCACTTCAAGCGGGTCCATGCCGAGATCGAAAGCGCCGCCGAATTTCTCAAGCTCCGCCTTGTTCACTTCCCCGAGGCCGCTGTCCTTGAATTTGTCCGGGCGTTTGAGCGCCGAATCCCAGGCATTGGTTTTGGTGAGTCCAGGGCAGCATAACGACACGCCGATATTGTAAGGCGCGAGGTTGTAGCGAAGGCATTCGGTGAGACCGCGCACGGCATATTTGCTCGCGGTATAGATGCCAGCCTGAGGGCCTGCAATGAACGCCGCCATGCTCGCCACATTGACGATATGCCCGCCTTCGCCATGGGCCTTGAGCTTCGGGATGAAGCTAACCAGCCCGTTCACATTCCCGCCGAAATTAACGCCCATGATCCAGTCGTAATCGTCATAGGTCGCCTCGTCCGCCGGCCCGAAGACGCTGACGCCGGCATTGTTGACGAGCACATGCACCTTGCCGAAATAGCTTTCTACTTCGTCGGCGGCCGCTGCAAAGCGTTTCCGGTCGGTCACATCCAGCTTGACGAAGAGCGGCGCCTCACGCCCCTGTTCCTCAAACCATTTGGCGGCCTCGCTCCTGTAATCCTCATTGCGATAGCTCAGCGCAAGCTGCATGCCCGCATTTGAAAAGGCGCGCGCCACGCCGAAACCAATGCCCGACACCCCGCCGGTAATGAACGCCGTTTTTCCCTGCCAGTCCATGAATGCCTCCCCGGCGATAGTGGTTTGCCGCGCCCCGCATGTTATCCATCGGGGTAGCAAGAATGATAACCGGGAGGACGCCGTGAGTGAACTTGACGATATGAAGTCAGAGCTTGCTGAGCTGAAAAATCGCGTCGGCAAGATCGAAGATCTGAACGCGATCCGAAAGCTTCATTACGCTTACGGCTATTACATTGATTTCTGCCAGTATGATGAAGTCGTGCAGCTCTTTTCCGAGGACGGCGAGGTCGTTTTCCTTTCAGGCATTTATAAAGGTCATGAAGGCATTGCCCGGCTCTACAAGACCTGGTTCCAAAATTTTTTCACGAAAGGAAAGCCGGGCCCGGAATACGGGTTCCTGCTCGATCACTTTCAGATGCAGGACATCATCACGGTCGCCGATGATCGCAAAACCGCGAAAGGCCGGTTCCGCGCCGTCCTCATGGGCGGGAACCATGAGAGCCGCGACTATAAACCGGAAGGTCTGCCCGAACAATTCTATGAAGCGGGCGTCTATGAAAACGACTATGTCTGCGAGGATGGCGTCTGGAAGATCAAGCGTCTCGACTATATGGTGCAGTGGCAGGCCGAATATGAAAAAGGCTGGGCGCATACGGAGGCGCATTTACAGCCGGCCGTCGAAACCTATCCGAAAAATCCGCTGGGGCCGGATGAACTTCTGCCGGAGCCGCGCCAGACCTGGCCGCACCGTCATGACGTGCCATATCATTATGCGCATCCGGTGATGGGAGCGAAACTCAATGGCGAATGAAAAACTTCCCGACGGCAGCGAGAAAGGCCTTCGCGGCCATATGGTGGAGCGCGGCGTAAGGCGGCGCATCGGAATGGCGCCGCCCGCCGGCGAGATCGACCGCAACGCGCCCTACAAGCGCATCGCCACCGAAGAAGCCTGGACGTTTCCAGACCTTGTCGAGGCTCAGGTCAAACTCCTGAAAAGTGCAAATGCGCCCAACGATCCGGCGCTCAAGATGGGCGGCATGTTCGCCTCCATGCCGGAACTCCAGAAAATGCTCTGCGATCTCGGCGATCTGCGCATTTCGCATATGGATGAATATGGCATCGACCGTCAGCTTCTCCTGTTAACGGCGCCGGGCCCGCAAGTGCTGGAGCCGGAGGAAGGAACGCGCCTCGCAGCAAAGTCGAACGACATCGCCGCCGAAGCCTGCGCCAAACGCCCTGATCGCTTTTCCGCCCTCGCCGCTTTTCAGCCGCAGGACCCAGACGCAGCCGCGCGGGAAATCGAACGCGCCATGAAAGAGTTGAAGCTTAACGGCGCGGTCCTGAACTCGCATTTCCGCGGGCATTTTCTCGACGAGCCGCAATGCGATCCGATTCTTGCCGCGCTCGAGGAAAACGACGCCGCGCTCTACATCCATCCGACTGCGCCATTCGATGACAGGGTTTATACGGCGCGCGGCACGCTCGGCGCGCTCGGCGGTTTCCCGCATGATGTGTGGAACCACACGATGGGCCTTATTCTTTCCGGCGCCTTCGATAAATATCCGAAGCTGCGTCTCGTGATCGGCCATCTCGGCGAGTGCATGCCTTTGCATATTTATCGCTTCGACTGGATGCAGTCGAACGCCGACGGCGTGCCGGGCCTTCGCGGCGGGCAGCCCGCGGTGACGCTGAAACATCCCATGAGCCACTATTTCCAGAATAATATCTGGATCACGACGAGCGGCGTGGGCTGGGAGCCGGCCATCAAATTCTGCATGGACGTGATGGGGCCGGAACGCGTTCTCTACGCCATGGACTACCCCTATCAGCAGTCATCGGACGAAGTCGCCGCCTATGACCGGATGGATATTCCGCCCGCCCACAAGAAAATGCTGATGCAGGAAAACGCCGAACGCGTCTTCCGCCTGCCGGCCTAATACTAAAAGCCCCTCTCCCTCTTTGAGGGAGAGGGGTTGGGGTGAGGGTGAGCAACATTTCGGTCTGAAACGGTGTCTAAGTTAAGATTGAACATTGAGTGTCGCGTATTTCATGCGCGGTAATGTAAGGCAGAGGCTACCCCCTCACCCCAGCCCTCTCCCCCAAGGGGGAGAGGGAGGAAGAACGCACCTCAGCATTTACAGAAGTCTTCAAGCTACCGCCGTGACAATCCAGGCGGCGGCGTCGAGGCGCACCGACCCATCCTTGTAATAGGGTTTCAGCGCCTCGACGATTTCCCCGCGCGCTTTGTCTTTCACACCTGGGCCCGCCTCATCCAGCGGTTCGCCGATGGCGAGCGCATTCATGACGAAATCGGCGGCGCTTTCCGGCGTCGCGCCCTCCCCGCCAAGCAATTGCTCGCCGCGCCATAAGTTGCACTCTACATCTTTCCATCCGGCGCGTTCGAGGAGCGCCTTGGTCGCTTCCGGGTCCGCCATGCGAAAAGGGCCCGGTCCGTCCGGGTCTCGTTCGGGCATGTCCACATATTTGCCGGCGATGGCCCCGACCATGCCTATCCAGGGATTATGATCTGGCGGGCCCCAGCAGGAAAAGGTGAAATCGCCGCCCGGCTTCACCCAGCTTCTGATATTGGCGAAGGCCTTGTCGGGATCCTCGAAAAACATCACGCCAAAGCTCGAAAAGGCGCGGTCGCGCGGCGCATCGAGGCTCGCCGTCTGGGCGTCGGCGCATTTCAACTCAACATTGTCAACGCCAGCTTCCGCTGCGCGCTTTTTCGAGTGCGCGATCAGGATTTCCGCGACATCGACGCCGAGGACGCGGCCCGACGGCGCGACCGCTTTTGCGATCTCGATGACGTTCTTGCCGCCGCCAGAGCCGACCTCCACCACCTGCTCGCCGGGCTTGAACGCCGCCGCTTTCATCAGGGACGCATTGATGGGTGAGATCATCGACTCGAACGGAACGAGATATTTCAGCCAGCGCTCACCGACTTCGCCATTCCAGTCTTCGATATGCTGATCCGTCATGCGCCCTGCTCCTTTTGTTCGCGGCCTTCTTTTGACCATTCTGCGCTATTGCGGGCGACGCCAAATGAGAAGGATCAAATGCAGGAAATCGGTCACGGAGAAGTGTGCGCCGCACAATAACCAGCGGGGAATTCATCTCGGGCCGGGTCTCGTTTTCTTTCGCTATCCGGCAATCGGCGCAGAATGTTTTTGACTATGACTATGCGACAGACCGGCTGGTCCCTCAGCCTGCGACAGCGGCAAAGACGAGAGAAGCGCATGAGCGATGTCACGCTTTATCATTGGGAGCCAAACGCCAATTCCGGCAAACCCATGCTGGCCTTGATGGAAAAAGGCGTCGACTTCAACAGCCATTATGTCGATCTTTTGAATTTCGATCAGCACAAGCCGGACTATCTCGCCATCAATCCCGAAGGCACGATCCCGGCCATGACCCATGGCGACCGGGTGCTGACGGAATCGACCGCCATGATGGAATATGTGGACGCGGCCTTTCCCGGCCCGAAATTGATGCCGGACGATCCGAAAGACCAATGGCGCATCCGCTGGTGGATGAAATTCATGGACCAGTGGCTGGCCCCGTCCTTCTCCATGATCGGCTGGTCGGTGTTCATAGGCCCGATGGTGCGCAGCAAAGACCCGGACATGCTGAAAGCCGCCATCGACCGCATTCCCCTGCCCGAACGGCGCGTCGCCTGGCGCAAGGCGATCTACGGAACCTTCGGCGAAGAGGAAATGAAAGAGTCCCAGCGCCGCGTCGCGTTCGGCATCCGCATGCTCGAAGAGGAATTGTCAAAACGCGAATGGCTCGCCAGCGACCAGTACAGTCTCGCGGATGTAAACGGTTTCAATATCGCCTACGCCCTGCCCCTGTCGCAGCCTGAATTGTCGAATGACGAAAAAACGCCGCATATCCTCGAATGGCTGCGCAAGATTTACGAGCGCCCGGCGGCGAAAAAGACCTGGGCCATGGGCAAGACCGATCTGGCGACGCGCATAAAAATCCTGGAGCGTTCATAATGGCTTTGGTGCTTTATCACGGCGAACCCAATGGCCCGTCGCTCACCGTCCTGGCGGCGCTTTTCGAAACCGGACACGATGCGGAACTGCGCAACATCGATCTGACCATGGGCGAGCGCCATCAAGACAATGTGCCGAGCGGCGTTGAAGTCCATATGAGCATTGAGGGCGAAGGGCCGGTTCTCGTTGCCGACGGCGAACCCATGGCGGATTCGGTGTTTATCGCCTGCTATCTCAATGACAGCGCATCCATCTCGCCGATTGCGCCGCAAGATCCCTTTGCGCGCTGGCAAATGATGACATGGTGCCGGCAGATTATCGAACGCGTGGCGCCCGCCGCCGCTTATCTCGGCGTCAAGGCGCACCTTGCGGATAAGCTGTCGGCGCTCGATGACGCTGCATTCGAAAAACTCATCGCGCCGATCAAAAGCGAGGATCTGAAAACGCGTTGGGCGGATATCCGCGCCGGCGCTTTCGATGACGCAAAGGTCGACGATTCAAAAGCGAAGATCAAAGCGGCGGTCGATAAAGTGGAAACGCAACTCTCGGACGGTCGCGACTGGCTCTTGGGGGATTTTTCCATCGCCGATCTTGAGACTTACGCCTGGCTCGCCGGCATGCGCGATCTCGAACCGGGCGCGTTCGACGGCGCCAGCCGCACCGCGGGCTGGCTTGACCGCGTGAAGGCGAGACCGTCGGTTTCGCGCGCCTTGTCCCTCGCCAGGACGGCGACGCCGCAGGATATCTGGGCGCCGGGTCCGGAAATCAATCGCTGGGGCTGATTGCGCCGGCTTATTTGCCGCGCGCCGCCGCGCGAGCCTTGCGGTAATTCTCCCGCCGTCCCCGCTCGAAAGCGAGGCGCTCCACCGGGGCGTCGCCTTTCGGGTAATCGGCAATGATTTCGTCAAAGACTTCCCGGAGTTCGTCCCTGAATTCCGGATGCGGAAAGATGTAGAATTTATTCTCGCGAATGGCCTCGAGCGTTTTCGCCGCAACTTCATCGGGCTCCATACCCGCTTCATGCACTTTCGCCAATTGCGTGTTGAAGGCCGCGTCCACAGGCTTGCCCCGCGCCGCCAATGCTTCCGGCCGAACATCGTCGCTGGCGTAGATATGGCTTTTGACGAGGCCGGGGCAGAGTACGGAAACGCCGATGCGGTGCGGCGCAAGGGAATAGCGCAGGGATTCCGACAAGCCGCGAACTGCGAATTTGGCGGTGTTGTAAATGCCGGGCACAGGTCCGGCGAGAAAGCTCGACATCGAGGCGGTGTTGACGATATGTCCGCCCTCGCCGCGGTCTTTCATGCGCGACACAAAGGTCTGCACCCCGTTGATGACGCCGTGAAGATTAACGCCAAGCACCCAGTCCCAGTCGTCATAGGTGCTTTCATCGATCGTCTGAAACAGATTGATCCCGGCATTGTTGAAAAGCAGTGACACCGGCCCGAGGCGGGATTCCGCCTCGTCTGCGGCGTCGGCGAATTCCTTGCGTGACGCGACATCCAGGCGCAGGCCGATCACTTCCTGGTTATCCAGCGTTTCAAGCGCGGTTTCGAGGGCCTCCTGCCTTATATCGGCGATGGCGACTTTCACGCCTTCGGCGAGCAATGCGCGCGCCAGCCCGAGCCCGATGCCATTGGCGCCGCCCGTGATAAAGGCTGTCCGCCCGGCGAAGTCTTTCATTGTTCCTCCTGAATCCGTGATACCGGATTTCTTGAGCCATCTAGAGGCTTTCGTGACGCGCCATCTTTCGACGCCGCTTCACGATTGATGTGATATTCACTACCATATCGGCAGCTCTTGCCCATGGACATTCGACTAGATTTCGCCTGCGGAAACGAATTACCACCTATAAGTGACGCTGGCGCAGCAAGAGTGAACGCAAACGGAAAGCGAAGTAAAATGACTGCCTATCCCGAATTATACATGATCATCGACGGCGAGCGCATCAGTAAAGGCTCGCGGCGCACCCACCCGGTAGTGAACCCCGCCACAGAGGAAACGCTGGGCGAATTGCCGCTCGCCGACGCCGCCGATCTCGACCGCGCGCTGGAGACCGCAGAAAAAGGGTTCAAAATCTGGCGCAAATCGACCCCGCAGGAGCGCGCGAATGTGCTTCAGGGCGCCGCGCGGCTGATGATGGAGCGCGCGGACGATATGGCGCGCATCGCCACCATGGAGGAAGGAAAGCCCTTCCAGGAAGCCCGCATCGAGGTGATGATGAATGTGGGTCTCTTCAATTTTTACGCCGGCGAATGCCATCGCATTTATGGCCGGACCCTGGTCCGGCCCGAAGGCATGCGCTCCACGGTCACCAAGGAGCCGGTCGGCCCCGTCGCGGCTTTCTCGCCCTGGAACTTCCCGATCGGCAATCCCGGCCGCAAGCTAGGCGCGCCCATCGCAGCAGGCTGTTCCGTCATCATGAAATCCGCGGAGGAAACCCCCGCCTCCGCCCTCGCCGTGTTACAGGCGTTGCTCGATGCAGGTCTTCCCAAAGAAGTCGCCCAAGCGGTTTTCGGCGTGCCCGATGAGGTGTCGCGCCATCTCCTCGCTTCGCCAATCATCCGTAAGCTGTCTTTCACCGGGTCAACTGTGATCGGCAAACACCTTGCGAAGCTCGCCGCGGAAGACATGAAACGCACAACGATGGAGCTTGGCGGCCATGGCCCCGTGCTCGTCTTCAAGGATATCGATCTCGACAAAGTGCTCGACACTGTGGTGCCGCAGAAATTCCGCAACGCCGGGCAGGTCTGCGTCTCTCCGACGCGTTTCATGATCGAAGAAGAGATCTATGACGATTTCGTCTCCGGCTATACGAAGCGCGCCCAGGCGCTCAAGGTCGGCAACGGTCTCGAAGATGGCGTGCAGATGGGCCCCATGGCCAATCCGCGCCGTCCCGACGCCATGGAGAAACTGATTGGCGACGCCGTTTCCCACGGCGCCAAACTCCAAACAGGCGGCGAGCGTATCGGCAATCAGGGCTTCTATTATGCGCCAACCGTTCTTTCCGATGTTCCGCGCGACTCGGAAATCATGAATGTGGAGCCGTTCGGCCCTGTGGCGCTGTGCAACTCTTTCAAGTCCGAAGAAGACGCGATCACCGAGGCGAACCGGCTTCCCTATGGCCTGGCGGCATACGCATGGACGCAAGATTCAGCGCGGCAGAAACGCCTGTCGCACCAGATTGAAACCGGCATGCTCGGCATCAATACGGTGATGATCGGCGGCGCGGATTCGCCTTTCGGCGGCGTCAAATGGTCAGGACACGGAGCTGAAGACGGCCCTGAGGGCGTCGAGGCCTGTCTTGTCACAAAAGTCGTTCACGAAGGATAATCCATGACTCATGAGCTGAAGACGGGCGGCGATCGCGGTTATCTGCGTATCGCCACCGAAGAAGCCTTCGCGACGCGCGAGCAAATCGACGCCTATCTGCGCATGGTCAAGGATGGCGCGGCCGACAAGGGCATGGTGTCGCTCTGGGGTTTTTACGCAACCTCGCCGTCGGAGCGGGCGACCCATATCATGGAATGCCTGCTCGATCTCGACAATCTGCGCCTGAAACACATGGACGAGACCGGGATCGACATTGCGATCCTGTCACTCACTTCGCCGGGCGTTCAGCCTTTGCCGGCGGACGAAGCAAAGCCCATGGTGTCGCGCGCCAATGACTATCTTCAGGAAGCCGTGGCCCGGCATCCAACACGCTTTGTCGGCATGACCAGCATTGCTCCCCAAGACCCCGAATGGAGCGCAAAGGAAATTCATCGCGGCGCCGAGATGGGGTTCAAGGGCGTCATGGTGAACAGTCATACGCAAGGGGAATATCTCGACGACAACAAATTCGACCCAATCTTCAAGGCGCTCGAAGCGACCGGTCAGCCGCTTTACATCCATCCGCAAACACCGCCGGATTCGATGATCGATCCCATGCTGGAAGCGGGCCTTGACGGCGCGATTTTCGGCTTCGGCGTCGAGACGGGCATGCATCTTTTGCGCCTCATCACCATCGGGATTTTCGACCGCTATCCGAATTTGCAGATCATCGTCGGCCATATGGGCGAGGCCCTGCCCTATTGGCTCTATCGTCTCGACTACATGCATCAGGCGGGCGTCCGGTCGAAACGCTATGAGCGCATGAAGCCGCTGAAGAAAACCATCGCGGAATATATGCGGTCGAACATCTATGTCACCTCAAGCGGCATGGCGTGGGAGCCGGCGATCAAATTCGCGCAATCCGTTCTCGGTGAAGACAGGGTCATGTATGCGATGGATTATCCCTATCAGTTCGTCGCGGACGAGGTGCGCACGCACGACCTTCTCGACATATCTCCCGAGACAAAGAAAAAGCTGATGCAAACGAACGCGGAACGCGCGTTCAACCTTAAATGATCTGAACAGGAAAAAGCGGACCATGGCGGCGAAAGACCAAGCGAGCGCGAGCCCAATAAAGCTCGGCGGGCCCATGGCCTGGTATGGGCTTTTCCTTGTGGTGATGACGACGGCCATGTCCATGGTGGACCGTCAGATTCTCGCGATCCTGGCGCCGCGCATCAAAGCGGATCTCAATATCGGCGACGCGGAGATGGGCGTGCTTTACGGCGCCGTCTTCGGACTGTTCTATTCCGTCTTCTCCCTGCCCCTGGGCCGGCTTGCCGATGGCTGGGTGCGCACCAGGCTTTTGAGCATCTCCATCTTCGGCTGGTCGCTCATGACCGCCCTCGCCGGCTTCGCCAACGGTTTCGGCATGCTTGCCCTGTCGCGGCTGGGCGTGGGCGTGGGCGAGGCGAGTTCCCAGCCCGCAGGCATGTCGCTGCTCTCCGATCTCTTTCCGAAAAAACAGCGCGGCATGGTGAGCGCCGCAATGGCGATCGCCGTAGCGCTCGGCCTCGGCGGCGCCATCGGCCTCGGCGCCGTCATCGCCGACGTCTGGGAAAGCGCCTTTGCGGAGGGCAACGCCCCTCTTGGCCTTAAAGGCTGGCAGGCGGCCTTTCTGATCGCCGCATCGCCCGGCATTCTCCTCAGCTTTCTTCTGTTGAAACTGCCCGAGCCCTTGCGCGGCGCCTCGGACGGCGTTCTCACGAAACCGGACCCCGCGCCCTTTCGCGCCAGCCTCGACACGCTGCTGGGCATTCTGCCAGGTTTTGTGTGGTTCGAATTCGTTCGCCGCAAAGCGCCGGCGAATATCTGGATCATCAATATCGGTGCAGCGATCGCGATCACCGCCCTTTCTATCTTTTTGACCCACTGGACCAATAGTCTTCGCCCGGTGAACCCGACCGCGCTGCGGCTCGGCGGGCTGGAGCTCACCGGCAATGCGCTTCAATGGTCCATTACAGGCGTCGGCGCCTATATCGTCATCTGCTGGATGCAGTCTCTCGCGCTTCGCGACCGGCCGGCTTTCGCCGTCATCATAAAACAGCCTTCCGTCGCCATGCTGATCGCTGTCGCCGCACTTCAATCGGTTATCAATTACGGCATCATGTCCTGGTCGGCGGTCTATGCGATCCAGAATTTCGAAGGCTCGCAGACAACCATCGCCGTTCAGTTCAGCATCCTCATCACCCTGCTCGGCATTGTCGGCCCGCTAATCGCAGGCCCCCTGTCCGACTATATGAACCAGCGGTTCAAGGGCGGGCGCATGTATCTCGCCCTGTTCGCTCTGGGCGTGTCGCCGTTTCTCGCCTTCGCAGTTTACAAGGCGCCGACCCTCGGCGGTTTTTTCACCTGGTTTGTTTTCTACTCATTAGTCCTGACCATGTGGCTGCCGCCGATTTACGCCTCGCTTCTCGATCTTGTCCTGCCGCGCATGCGCGGCGCAGTCATGAGTTATTATATCCTCATGATGACCATCACGGGGATGGGCATGGGGCCATACGCCGTCGGCATGATCAGCGATGTGAATGAAGGCAATCTCGGCGACGCCATCTTGAGCGTTTACTGGGTGGCGCCGGCCATTGTCGCTTTACTTGCGATCCTTGTCTGGCGCATCCCGAAAGACGAGCCGCAATTGCTTGAACGCGCAAGGGCGGCGGGCGAAGCCGACTAATCCAAATCGATCGCAATTTTCGGGTGTCGCCTCAAGAGCCGCGCTCCTAGCCTTTCTTTGTCGGATCAAAGCGAGGCGACTCATGCGGCTTAAAGGCAAAACAGCGATTATTACCGGCGCCAGTTCCGGTATCGGAGCGGCAACCGCGCGGTTGTTTGCGAGGGAAGGCGCAGCGCTCGTTCTCGGTGCGCGCAGAAAACTCCTGCTCGACGACCTTGTGGACGAAATAACCGCCATGGGTGGAACGGCCGCCGCGGTCTGCGGCGACGTCTGCGACTCCGGTTTTGGCGAAGAACTCGCTGAGACGGCGATACGTTATTTTGGCCGCCTCGACATTGCCTTTAACAATGCAGGCATACTCCGCATGGAACCGAACAGCACATCGATCACCCCGGAAGTCTGGCGCGAAACCATAGAGACCAATCTTACCGGCGCCTTTTTCTGCGCACGGCGTCAGATACCGCTCATGCTTTCACAAGGCGGCTCCATCATATTCACATCAAGCTTTGTCGGGCATGGCGTGGGTTTGCCGGGCATGACCGCTTACGCCGCCAGCAAAGCCGGATTGATCGGGATGGCGCAGTGTCTGGCGGCGGAATACGGCGCTCAAAACATCCGCGTCAACGCACTCTTGCCTGGGGGCACACGGACCGATATGGCAGGGGATTTCTCGGACGATCCGGACGCCGCCGAGATGATTGCATCTCTCCATGCCCTGAAACGCATGGCCGAACCTGAAGAAATCGCCAGAAGCGCTTTGTTCCTCGCCTCGGATGAAGCGAGCTTCGTAACGGGATCGGCCATGTTCGTTGATGGCGGAAACGCCATCACAAAACTTTAGCCTTAGACCACGCGCCACACCCACAGCTTGATGCCAAGCTTGTACCGCGCGCCGGCGCAAATAAAGACCGACTTGTTGAGCCAGTCATATTTGCCAGTTGGCGCAATGAACTCCGGGATCGTGCGGAAATAATATTCCGCCGGGTCCACCTCTTCGCCTGACATGAGGCGTTTCATCACCTCCGGCGGTCCGTGGCGCAGACCGCGATTGCGGATCTGAATAACGACGCCGTCATCGGTCTTCATGGCGTAGATGGCGTCGGCGACGGTGACGCCGTCATGCCGGGTCAATTGCCAGTCGGCTGCGTTGCCGAGAAGTTCGCCTTTGATCTTCGGGCCCTCGACGGGGCCCGAAAAAATCGGAATGATGCGGCGCGTTCCATCGGGCGTATCGCCGATCGGGATCGGCTCCCCCAGATCGCCACCGGCCTCATAGACGAATTCAAGTTCCGGTTTAATCATCACGCCGCCATGCCGATGTCGTCGGCGTCCGCCCAATTGCCATGCAGGCCGAAGCGAAGACGGATCGGAATTTTCACGGTGGCGATAGGGCCTTTCTTGATGTCGAGCGCATCGAAAACGAGGAGATCGCTGCGATGCTCTTCGAGCCGGTTGCAGACCATGACGATCCAGCCGTCGCCTTCCGGCGCGTCCTTCGAGCGCGGAATGAAACAGGGTTCCTGCAGCGTAGAGACGGGCCCCGCCCACCATTTCTGCTCCTCGCCGGTTTCGTGATCCACTTTGCCGAGCGTGTTCATCAGAAAGCCGCCGGCGCTGCCGCCCTTGAGCTCGCAAGGCTGCTCCATGTCCACGACCAGCATCCAGCCATGGCGGTATTTCTTGCCGGTGAAGCGGTCGTCGATGCGCGGGAACTCTCCGAACATGTCGGTCAGCTTCTTCTGGCTCTCGAACTCTTCCGAGTTCGACGACATGTTGACGGTCCAGCGCGTCAAATAGCTTGACGCCTCCACAGGGTTGAACGGCGCCCCATGCACGTCCGGGAAGAACGGGAACATGTTGTTCTTCGCCTGCGGCGTATCAAAGTGAATCCGGTCGCCTTCCTGATAGGCGTTCATCACATGGCTGGCGAAGCAGTTATCGGTCTTGAACCAGCGAATATCGTCTTTGGTCGCGTCTTTGCGCCGGGGCAGAACGCCGAAATAAACCGGCATGGTCGTATCGAAACCGAAATGCGGCAGCCCCTTTTCAAGGCGTTCCCAATTCGATGTGGACGGCACCACGTGAAACAGCGCGTAATCCTCCGTAATCGCGAAATCGTGCATCATCGCGTAATAAGGATTTTCGAACCAGATTTCATAGAGAAGCTTCCCGTCTGGTCCGATCTCGTAATAGGTCATATCGAGGGTCAAGACCCCCTTAGAGGCATAGCCGAACGCCGCCATGTTCCCTGTTTTGGGATCGATCTTCGGATGTGCGGTAAAAGTCTCGCCCGTCATGCCGCCGAACTTGGTGTAGCCATCCGTCTCCAGCGTTACCGGGTCCATCACCAATGCCGGCGAATCCTCCTTCAGGGCGTACAACTTTCCGCCATGGATCCAGGCATTGGTGTTCGCCGTGCCGCGAATCTGTCCTTTTACGGACGGATCGTCGGTGAGCGGATTGCGATAGGCGCCGAAAAGCGCCTTGCCGGCTTGGTTTTCGAGGTTCCATTTGTCGGTTTTCGCCCAGCGTTGGCGAAAGCTGACTTTTCCGTCAGAGAAGCGAAACTGCGTGATCATTCCATCGCCGTTAAAGGCGATGTCATCGCCGAGCAGCGGGGGAAACTGCGGATCAGGCTGAACGCGATAAAACGCCCCATGCATTCCCTTGGGGACTTCCCCCTCAACATCCAGATCGTATATATCCGCTTCCACCCGCGAAGGGGTGTTGAAGCCAGTAAAACTCATTGTATCGGGGAAGTGAACCATGGCTTTCTCCTGTATCAGAATTGTATATGGTAGCCCTCAGGGAGCCAAGGGACAGGGGCGTGACAAAACGCAATCAGAATAAGAAAAAAGCGCAGTCCGTAATTGATCAACATCAAGAGGGCGAAACAGCCGATATCGGCGAAATCGACGATATTGTCGGGTTCCATATTCGCCTCGCCTATACGGCTGTCTACCGCCATTTCATGGACACGTTTTCCGAACTGGACATGACGCAAAAGCAAGTGTCGGTTTTGTGGCTGGTGGACGATCATCCGGGAATTGCGCAGACCGATCTCGCCAAGCGGCTGCGGATGGATCGCGCAACGGTCATGGCCATCATCAATCGTCTCGAAGGCCGGCGCCTGTTGCGCCGCGGTCAATCCGCCAGCGACGGCCGAAAGCAAACGTTGAAACTGACGCCCACAGGACAAAAGGTTCTGAAGGAAGCGAAAGAAGCAGTGCGCGAACACGAAGAATGGTTGAAAAGCCGTTTTACAAAACAGGAAACCCGCACGCTGATCGACTATCTGCGGCGCATTCACGACTAGCGCGCGAAGCTTAATCTTTTGCAGACTCGACTGGCGGCATTTTCTCCGCGCCGATGGCGAGCGCGCGTTGCACAGCCGGGCGCTCCTCAATGCGGGCATACCAGCTTTTGACATTTGGATAGTGGTCAATGTCAACGCCCTGCCACGCATAACGGCGCACCCACGGGAACGCCGCCATATCCGCAATGGAATAATCGCCCGCAAGGAAGTCATAGGCTTGCAGCCGCTTGTTCATGACCCCGTAGAGACGGTTCGTTTCCTTTGAAAATCGCTCAACAGCATAAGGAATTTTATTTTCCGCATAATGCACGAAATGATGCGCCTGGCCGGCCATGGGACCGAGACCGCCCACCTGCCAGAACAGCCATTGATCCGTCTCGGCGCGACGGCGCTCCTCTTCCGGATAGAACTTGCCGGTCTTGCGCCCCAGATATTGCAGAATGGCGCCGGATTCAAAAATCGACAGCGGCTTGCCGTCGGCCGCATCATGATCGACGATCGCCGGCATCTTGTTGTTTGGCGAAATCTTGAGGAAATCTTTCTTGAACTGATCGCCCTCAAAGATATTCACCCATTTGATTTTATAATCGAGATCGCACTCCTCAAGCATGATGAGGATTTTGTAGCCGTTTCCGGTCGGCCACATATGCAGATCGATCGTCATGCACGGGGGCTCCGTGGCTTTTAGAGGCGGTTTTACTCCGCAGGCTGAGCGGCGGAATTACGAGGGCGCCCAAGCAGCACCAACGCCAGCGCAGCACATATGGAGCCCATCGCCATGAAAACCGCGACCATGGAAAGGCCATAGCCGCTTTCGAACAGGAAGCCCGCAATCACCGGCCCCAGGGCCGCGCCGCCGCGGCCGACGCCAATCACAAAGCCGGTGCCGCCGGCGCGCACTTCCGTCGGGAAGGAATGAGCGAAAATCGCATAGAGGCCGACAATCGCGGCATTGGTGAAGAAGCCGGCCACACAGGCGATGACGGACAGCTTGGCGAGGTCTGAGGGCGCCTGGCCAAACAAGGTCACCATGGCCCCGCCAACAAGCATGGCGCCGATCACCAGCGCGCGGATTCCGTATTTCATGGCGAGAAGACCAAGCAAGATGGCCCCGCTCGCTCCGCCCACATTGGCCCAGACCAGAACGCTGCCGGCGAGCGACGGCTCGAAACCAAGATCGACGACGATTTTCGGAATCCATTTCAAATAGAAATAGAAGGTCATGATATGCGCGAAATAGGCGAAGGTGAGGATTGTCGTTGTCCGCGCCAGCTCCGGACCGAACAGACGGCCCACGCCGATTTTCTTCGGCTCCTCCACGACAACCGGCATCTCGGAGACGGTTTCATGCCCCATGCGCTTCAGCGTCGAATTGATCTTTTCAAGCGCGCCGGCAGGTCTCTTCTGAGACAGAAATTCAATCGACTCCGGGAGGAAGTACCAGATGAGCGGGATGAAAATCACCGTCATGACAGCGCCGAAAATAAACACGGCCCGCCAGTCGTAATAAGCCAGCAACATGGAGGCGATGGTTCCGCCGATAATCGCGCCGATGGGATAACCGGCCGCCATTGTCGTTACGGCGAGACTTTTTCGTTTGGCGTTGGCGTATTCGGCGACCATGGCGTTTGTGGCCGCCAGAACGCCGCCTATGCCGAGCCCGGTGGCGAAGCGATAGACGGACAGGATTTCAATCCCGTTCGCAGTTGCAGCGAGACCCATGCCGATAGCCATGGCCGTAAGGCAGATCAGGATCGTGGGTCGGCGCCCGATCACATCGGCGACGCTGCCGATCACCACCGATCCGACGGCCATGCCGATCAGCTCCATGGAAAGGACAATGCCGAGCGCGGCGCGGTCGACACCCCACTCGCTGGCGATGCCCGGCGCGGCGAAACTAATGGAGAGCACGTCAAAGCCGTCAAGGGCATTGAGGAGCACGCACATGCCCACGGCGATCACCTGAAAGGTTCCCATGGGCGAGTTCGCGAGAATCTCGCGCGGGTCTTTTGAGCTCATCGATTTCATCCCTGTGAGACTTTTTTACAGTTATATCTTGTTCAGCAGGCGCAGCAATGTTTTGCGCTCGCTTTCCGTCAATCTGCCCAGGGTCCGGTGCTCATGCGCGCGAATGCGCGCCTTGCAATTCTTGAGCATTGCCTGCCCCGATTTTGTGAGAAACACCGAAACGGCCCGGCGGTCGGCTTCATCCGGGATACGCTCAAGGAGCTTCATGCCCTCCAGTTCGGCCATCAGCGGCGCCATATTGGCGCGCGCGACCCCAAGCGCCCGCCCGATTTCGCCCTGGCGCACGCCGGGATTCTCGTCGACGACAGACAGAATAGAAACCTGAACAGGCCGCATGCCGGTGCCGGTCATGGCGGCGGCGAAATCCGACATGAAGGCGTTGGAGACCTGGCGCAGACGATAGCCGGCGAGATTGTTCAAAAATTCCGTGCGAACGTCCGGGGACCGATCATCGAGAAGCTGCAGAACCGGCTTGTTCTCTACGCTGATGACAGACATGTCGCTTCCCCCGGCTTGCCGGCCAGTGCCGAAACCCTAACAGCTCCGATTGCCGCCCTCAACGACCGCCCCCCACTGACATTCCTGAAAACCACTCCGAAAGCGCAGCATTTACGGACTGAGGGGCTTCATAGGGCGCCATATGTCCGGCTTCCTCGAAAACAACCATTTTCGCATTGCCGCCAATACGGGCGAATATGTCTTCGTGCTGACGAACCGGGCTCCACTCATCCTGACGGCCGACGCCAACCAGAACCGGACAATCAATGGCGTCAAGGGCGGGCCCCGTATCCGGCCGCGTCAGCAAAGCCCGGATCTGCCTGGCGAAGAGGTCCGGCGTGAAGCGCGTCACCATTTCACGCAGCGGGCGCATGAAGACGTCATCTTCCCTGAATTTGGGATGCACCATGGGCGGCAGCCAGGCGTTGCACAGCGCCTCCATGCCTTCATCCTGCGCCAGATCTACGAGCCGCTGGCGCTTCTCATGTTCGCCGGATTGAACGCGATGCACGCCTGTATCGAGGAGCGCCAGACGCTCCACTTTCTCAGGGGCCATGCGCATCACTTCAAGCGCGACGCGCGCGCCCATGGAATGGCCGACAAGCGCAAAGCGGTCAGGCGCGGCGTCAAGCGCCCGCTCCGCCATCAGGGAAATGCTGTCCGCATCTCCATAGTCCGCGACGAAGACACCAGCCTTTCCGGAAAAAGACCGAACCTGCGCGCGCCAGACGGTCTCATCGCATAAGAGACCTGGCAGAAGGACCAGCGCCGGTTTCGCCGCATTCATCCCGCCGCCCTGCCGCTATCTTTTCTGTTTGTTGACATCGTAAGAGCCAAGGCCCGGCTTATAGCTCTTTTCGTCGAGGAATTGCCGCGTGCCTTCCTTGCGCGCCTCACTGTCGAAGTGATCCAGGGATTCCTGCGCCCGGATCAGATAGTCTTCCGCATTGTCGTAAGTCATTTCGCCAACGCGGCGCACGGCGTCCTTCGTGGCTTTGATCGCGAAGGGGTTTTTCTCCAGCAATTTATTCGCGACTTCCGTCACGCGGGCTTTCAACTCGTCCGCCGGCACGGCTTCATTGACGAGGCCCCATTCGGCCGCTTCCTTGCCGGTCAGGTTCTCTCCTGTAATAGCGTGATACATGGCTTTGCGGAACGGCATCAAAAGCTGCGCAACTTTGGTTGCGCCGCCGCCCGGCAGTATGCCCCAGTTAATTTCGGAAAGGCCGAACTGGGCTTCTTCTGCTGCATAGGCAAGATCGCAGGAAAATAGCGGGCCATAGCCGCCGCCAAAACACCAGCCATTGACCATGGCGATGGTCGGCTTTTGATACCAGCGAAGACGCTCCCACCAAGTGTAAGCCTCACGTTGCGAATGGCGCACGCCTTTCAGTCCCTCAGCGGCGCTATCGCGGAAATATTCCTGAAGGTCCATGCCGGCGGACCAGGCGGTCCCCTCGCCTGTCAGCACCAGGACCCCCACATCATCACGAAATTCCAGCTCATCGATAACCCGTTTCATCTGGCGGTTGAGCTTGGGGCTCATGCAGTTGCGCTTTTCCGGGCGGTTGAATTTCACCCACGCAATGCGGTCCACGATTTCATATGCGACTGTGTCTTCTTCTTTGCGTACTTCCGCCATGACGAATCCCTATGGTTTTACATCGCTCCGGCATTTCCTGCCGGACGCTGATAGTTATGTCTCATTACTATCTCCGACTGACCCAATGGCAAAGCCCGCCTGACGCGCTTTCGGCGCGACAATTTGCGCTTTTTTGCGAACAAAACAGAAAAAAGCGCACGCCACGGAGGAGTGCGCCTTTACATTAAACCTGCAAATACAGTCCCTTAGAGGGCGATGATGACCGACTTGGTCTCCATATAGGCTTCGACGCCGGTGCTTGAATGCTCGCGGCCGATGCCGGACTGCTTGTAACCGCCGAAAGGCAAGGCCGGATCGATCATGGAATGGCAGTTGCCCCAGACGGAGCCAGACTTAATCTTGGCGGCGAGCCGGTGCATGGTCGAGAGGTCTTTGGTCCAGACGCTGGCGCCGAGACCATAGAGGGTGTCGTTCGCGGCCTTCGCCACTTCATCAATGTCGTCGAAACGCTGGGCGACAAGGACCGGACCGAAGATTTCCTCGCGTACGACTTTCATGTTCGGATTGACGTCAACCATGATGGTGGGATTGACGAAGTAGCCTTGATCCGACGGCGAGTCCCCGCCCTTCACGATGGAGGCGCCTTCGTTCTTGCCGGATTCGATAAAGCCCATGACGCGCTTTTGCTGCTCATCTGAGACAAGCGGGCCCATGCGGTATTCGGGACATAAGGACGGCCCCGGCGCCCAGTCATCGGCATGTTTGGCGACCCCCTCAACAACTTTGTCGAAGACGGATTTATGCGCGAAGAGACGCGATCCGGCGACGCAAATTTGCCCTGCATTGAAAAAGATCGCCCCGGCGGCGCCGGCCGAAACTTCCTCAACATCAACATCAGGCATGACCACGACCGGCGATTTGCCGCCAAGTTCGAGCGTCACGCGTTTGAGCGAATCGGTCGCCGCGCGGTTGATGATCTTGCCGACTTCGGTCGAGCCGGTGAACGCGACCTTGTCCACATCCGGATGGGTAGACAGGCGCGCGCCCGCCGTTTCGCCAAGCCCTGTGACGACATTGATGACGCCCGGCGGAAATCCGGCCTGTTCCACAAAGTCGGCGAGACGCAAAGCCGTCAGCGAGGTCTGCTCCGCAGGCTTCAGGACAATGGTGCAGCCCGCCGCGAGCGCTGGGGCGATTTTCCCGGTGGCCATGATGAGCGGGAAATTCCACGGCACGATCTGCGCCGCGACGCCGATGGGCTCCTTGCGCACATAAGCATGGAAAGCGCCCGAGGGGGCCGCCATAGGATCGATCTGGGAACCGCTGACCTTGGTCGCCCACCCGGCCATGTAGTGCAGCATGCCGGCCGAAGCCGGAATATCCATGCCCTTGGCCACGGCGGCGTTCTTGCCATTGTCGATGGCTTCAAGCTCGGCCAGTTCCTCTGCGTGGTCAGTGATGAGATCGGCGAGTTTGTGGATCATCTGCTCGCGCGCAATCGGCGGCAGGCCGGTCCAGCGCCCGTCATCAAACGCCTGGCGCGCGGCGGCCACGGCGCGATCGATTTCCTGGTCCGACGCGTCGGCGATCTGACTCACGATTTTGCCGGTCGACGGGTCGATGACATCGACCGTTTTACCCGTCGTCGATTCGACCCATTCATTATTGATAAAAAGCGACGGCTTTCGCGCTAGCGCCTTTTTCGCGGCGCTTGAATATTCGGGCTGAACCATTGAGTTTTTCGGCATCACATTCATTGGAGCGGCTCTTTCCTTTTGCTCGGCTTCCTGACGGGCGCATGCGCCTTGTTGTTGCAGAAGTCCCGCAAACGACCGTGAGGAGAGATTTTCAGCGATAAAATCGCCGCCCTAATATCACAGACCACAAAATTCGGGAAAGCCGCCTCGCGGTTTTGCTGTTCTGGAGCGAAATTGGCGCCCTTGTGGTGGCGTCGGCTGTTCAAGAACCGGCGCCTGATTGTGCGTTGCAAAATAGGCAGGCCGCCTCTAGCAAAATCTTGCGTGTTGCAGCCATAAATTCGCATGGCGACGAAGCTGCCCCGACACGCCACAAGAGAGTGAAAGTTAAGTCGCTTTAGTGTATGCTGAAAGAAAATACTCATAAAATTATTCGGTGACGCCGCCTGTGCGTCGTGGGGAATGGAACGTCGGAATGGCGCAAGAGATCGAGCATATACTCACCAGACAGGTCCCCCAGCCTGAGCGCCTTGAATTCTGGAATCGCATTGCAAGCGAGACCTTTTGCGGACTTACCGTCGATTCCGAACGGGACACCTTCGACGCCGAAATGTGGCGCTGGAGCCTTGGCGATCTCACCATGATCCGGCCGCGCTCTCCGAACGCCGTGGTCCAGCGCAACGCCCGCCTCGCGCGCAGCGGCGGCGATCGCGTCATGCTGCATTTCCAGCATGCCGGAAGCTGCCTGCATGCGCAGGCGGATAAAGTCCTTCATCTCAGAGCCGGCGATTCCATCCTCACCGACAGCAACGAAGACTACCGGGTCGATTTGTCGAGCGATAACGACATGCTGGTCGTTGAAATGCCCCGGCTCGCCGTTATCGAGCGCATGCCGAATCTGCAGGAAGTGTTGTCCTCTTATCGGATATCCGGTGAAACCCCGTCCAGCCGCGTGCTGCACGACTTTATTCTCTCTCTCTGGCGCCAAGGCGACCAGAGCAATGCAGACCCGGTCTGGGCGCAAGGCATAACCGATGTCTTTTACAATCTTCTGGCCATGGCGCTCACCGACCGCAATGTACATGTGCAAAGCGATGCGCGGCTGATCAACCGCCTGAAAGCCCTCGTCAAAGCGCAGCTTTGCGATCCGGAGCTTCGCACATCCAAGCTCGCCGAGGAGCTCGGCGTATCGATCCGCACCGTGCAGAACGCCTTCGCCACTATCGGCGAAACCCCGTCAGCCTATATCCTCAATCAGCGATTGCAGATGGCCGCCGATCGCCTTGTTGCGGCGCCGCATTTAAGCGTGACGAGCGTTGCCTACGAATCCGGTTTTAATGACTGCAGCTATTTTACACGATGCTTTAAGCAAAAATACGGCGTTTCTCCGACCTCATACCGCGCCGCACACTAAGAGTTCTCGCGGCTGAATTGCAGATCATGCTGTGTCTGCGCCACAACAATTGCGTTCTTTGCGCAAAACTCCTCGCAGCTTTCGCCATTGTCCAAGACGGCGTCCGCAAATAGGGCGAGTCTATGATCAATAAAGTCAGAACCCGCACTATAATAAAAACATGAGCGGGGTGGAGGGAACGCTTGTCCAAAGGCTTGATTGCCTCGCCAGCGCATAAAATATGTGCGCGTGCAGGTCGCGCGAAGACGCAGCGATCGATCGGACAACTTTTCCCTGAAAGAATTTACAGGCCATTCGGCTCAGCTCGCCGCAAGAGCGCGCAGCCGGCGCCAGAGCCTGTAGATACCTGAAATGGCTAACACAGTCTCCGCGAGTTCAGGCGGAAAACAGGCAAAACATGCCGGGAGGAAGGAAAATGAAATACAAACTATCTGCTAGTATCGGCGCCATGGCCGTCGCCCTGACGGGCGTCGCCAAGGCGCAGGTCGACACGATCACGGTGACGGCCCAGAAACGCGAAGAAAACGTGCAGGACGTCCCCATCGCGATTTCGGCGTTTGACGGCCAGTCACTTCAGGAACGGGCGATTACCAGCGTCGCCGGCCTGTCGAACATTACGCCGAACGTTTCGCTCGATGGCGGCACGCCGTTCTCCGGCGACCCGGCGGTGATTTCCGCCTATATTCGAGGCATCGGCGCCAATGACTTTGCTTTCAACATTGATCCGGGCGTCGGCGTTTATCTCGACGGGGTCTATCTCGCCCGTTCCATCGGCGCCAACCAGGACCTGCTCGATGTCGAACGCATCGAGGTGTTGAAAGGCCCGCAAGGCACGCTCTTCGGGCGGAACACGATCGGCGGCGCCATCTCCATCGTGACCCATGAGCCAGGCGACGAATTCTCGTTTTCGGGCGACGTCACCACCGGCAGTTTCGAGCTGCTTCAGGTGCGCGGCACGGTCGATATTCCAATATCCGACTCCCTGAAGTCCTCGGTCAGCTTTTCCATGAAAGACAGCCGCGGATATCTGAAGCGCATCCCCTATCCGGGTTTCGAAGACTATAATGTGGAGCCCATCCAGTCGATGCGGGCCGCGATTTACGGCAATCAGGGCGATTATGAAGGAGGCATCGACGCCAAGAATGCGCGCGTCAAACTGCTCTACGACAATGGCGGGCCGTTCAAAGCGACATTGTCGGGCGACTACTCCTTCTCGAAACAAAGCCAGCTCGCCAATAAGGTGATCGCCACGAACGGCGCCGTTTTCGCCGGCACCTATAATTGCGCCATCGAAGGCATCCAGCCGCCGGCGGGCGACATGTCCTGCGGCGGCGGCCCGCCGCCTATCGCTTATGCAGGCGGCATTGGCGGCCTTGACTGGGTGGCGGATCTGCCGCCGCTTTTCGGGGTCAACACGGATATGGACCCTTACAACGACCGCCTGCCCTATGACGACCGGTTCCTGACCGGCGATATCGATACGTCCTACGCGAACGGAAATAACGTCGCGCGTCTTGAAAATTACGGCGTGCATCTGACGCTCGATTTCGAACTCGCCGATAACGCCGCGGTCAAGGCCATATCCGCCTATCGTCATCTCGACTGGGATGTGGGCATGGATCTCGACGGCTCGCCCCTGAACTTCCTGCACACCAGCTTCACCACCGACCAGTGGCAGTTCAGTCAGGAACTTCAATTCACCGGTTCGTTCCTCGAAGACCGCGTGCGTTATGTGTTCGGCGGTTACTATTTCATCGAGGAAGGCGATCTTCACGACTATGTCACCTTCGCCGAAGGCCTGCTGCAGGTTGACGGCCCGAACTATCTGAAGACGAAAAACTATGCGGCCTTCGGCCAGATCGATTTCGATCTCACCGACTGGCTGACCGTCACCGCAGGCGGACGCTACACCCACGAAAAGAAACAATTCGAAGGGGCGCAGTCCGACCGGAACGGTCTGAATTACAAGATCGCTCAGCAATTCGGCGATCCGAATTGCATGACCCTCGTACCGACGATCTCGGAAACCTGCCGCATCGCGCAAGGCTTCCCCGTGCCGGGCGAACCGTTGCGTTATTACGTGGCGGGCATTCAGGAAAAGAGCTTCGACGACTTCTCTCCGAAAGTCAGCGTTCAGGTGAAACCGACGGACGGCGTGATGGTCTATGGCAGCTATTCGCAGGGCTATCGCACCGGCGGCTGGACGACGCGCCTGTCGAACCCGCTGCCGACGGCGCCTGATTTCGACGAAGAAGAAGCAACAAGCTGGGAAGTCGGTTTCAAATCGACTTTCGCGGACAGCCGCATCCTGTTGAACGTGGCCGCCTTCACGACGAAATATGAAGGCATCCAGCTCAACTTCCAGCAGGGCGTTTCGCCGACCGTGCAGAACGCCGGCGATGCGCGCATCAAGGGCCTTGAGGCGGAGACCGTCTGGGCGCCCGGAAACGGTTTCTCGGTGAACGCATCGGTCGGCCTGATCGACGCCGAATACACCGACGTCCTCGGCCCCGCGCAGGTGGCGGCGAATCCGCTTCAGGGCGGCATCTTCCCCGGCGCCGATCTGCCGAAAACGCCCGACTTCCAGTTCAATGTCAGCCCGCGTTTCGAATTCGATCCGGGCAACGGCGCAACGGTGATCCTGCTTGCGGACTACACGCACACCTCGTCCATGTGGAACGATACGGAGCGCACCTTCCTGCTCGAACGTCCTTCCACGGACATTCTCAATCTCAATGCAACCTATGAGGAGCCGAACGGCCGCTGGCACGTGACTGTCGGCGCCACCAACCTCACCGACGAGCGCTACCTGATCACGGGCCAGGCGCAGATCGCCGGCGGTCAGATTTACGGCACCTATAGCCGGCCGGCCGAATGGTATGCACGATTGGGCGTTGATTTCTAACCTTCCCATGAACGCCCCTGGCGGGACCTTCGGGTCCCGCCATTTCTGTTTGACGCGTGTCTTTCGCCCCGCCATGCCGTAAAAAGCGGAAAGGCGCGTTTTCGGTAAATTTGAGGAGAAGCTCCATGCCCGAAGCCGCAACCACAGAATTCTGGAAAGACATCAAGCCGATCAAGGACGTCTTCAAGCCAGAGTCCCTGGGCGACGCTTACATGTCGAAAATCGCCGAGGGCGATGAACGCTACTTCGTGCCGATTTCCGAAACCGTCTCTTCGAAACCGGTCTGGATTTCGCCGCAGCGGAACATGTGGGCTGATGTCCTGATGTCGAAAGAAGCGGGACTGGTGAACCGCCATTATCACCCGCAGCAGATTTTCGCCTACACCATTTCCGGCAAGTGGGGATATCTCGAACATGACTGGACGGCCACGGCGGGCGACTTCGTTTATGAATCGCCGGGCGAGGGTCACACGCTCATCGCCTATGACAGTCCCGACCCCATGAAGGTCTTTTTCGTTGTCACCGGCCCCCTGATCTGGCTCGACGATGACGGCAATGGCGTCGGCTATTACGATGTGCATGATTACATCGCCGCCGCGCGCGAACATTACGACAAGGTCGGCATCGGCGCCGATTACGTAAAAACGCTTTTCCGGTAAGCCATGCGCATCAACGCCCTCGATCACGTCAATATTCAGACGCTCAAGCTGAAGGAAACGGTCGACTTTTACACCGATGTTCTCGATCTCGACGCGCGCGATCCCCCGCCGCCGCTCGACCCGAAGCTGGTGCAGTGGATGTATGACGCCGAAGACCGCGCGATTTTTCATCTGACGACGCCGGGATCGATCATGGGCGACGGAGGCCGGCGCGAGTTGCCGCGAGACACCGGCCCCGTGCATCATGTGGCGCTCAATTGTTCCGGCCATGACGCCATGGTGAAACGTCTCGCCTCTTTGGGCCTCGATCACACGCTCAACCATGTGACGGCCATCGATCTGAAGCAGATCTTTGTGCGCGATCCGAATGGCGTCCTTCTTGAGCTCAACTACTTTACGGGAAATCATTAAGGAGGACCGCAAATGTCCGGCATGAAAGCACCGCCTTCCGGCGCGTATAAAATCGTCGAGGTCGAGGAGCTCTATGGCGAGCTCATCAAACAACGCGGTCTTGAGGGCACTTATGTGGGCAAGTCCGAGGAGGAAAGCCCGTGGGTGCCCTTCGGCGACAACGCCGCCATTCGTCACCTCGCCTTCGATGTGCGCCAGAACGTCTATTGCAACATTCTGTGGATCAAGTCGCCCGGCGTCATCGGCACGCACAAACATCGCGGCCCCGTCTGGGCGGTCGGCCTCGAAGGATCGTTCCGTTATCTTGAATATGACTGGGTCTGCGGGCCCGGCGAGTTCATCACCGAAATGCCGGGCACGGCGCATACGCTCGTCACCGACGATCCGAACGGCATGAAGGCGTTGTTCTGGATGCAAGGCGCCAACGAGTTTTACGACGAACAGGGCAATTTCGTCGAAACCCTCGATGTGTGGTGGTTCATGAATCACTATGAAAGCTACTGCAAGGAAAAGGGCCTTCCCATCAACAAACAACTTTATCTGTAAGCCATGAAAGCACTCGATCAATTCGACATCAAAGGCCGTTCCGCCATCGTGACGGGCGCAGCTTCGGGGATCGGTCTTTGCTATGCGGAGGCCATGGCCGAAGCCGGCGCCGGCGTCACGCTCACCGACATTGACCTCGACGGCGCCGAACGCGAGGCGGAGCGGCTTCGCAATGAAGGCTATGACGCGCGCGCCGCGAAACTCGACGTTGTCGACCGTGAAACCATGACGAAGGTCTTCGACGATCATATGAACCATTATGGCGGGCTCGACGTCGCCTTCGCCAATGCCGGCATCGATCCGGGCGCAGGCTTTCAGGCGCCGGAAGGCGGGCGCAATCCGGAAGGCCAGGTCGACACTTACAACCCGGAAGCCTGGGACCGCTGCATCGCCATCAATCTCACCGGCGTTTACAACACCATGCGCGAAGCGGCGCGGGTGATGAAAGCCGGCGGCAAGCCGGGGTCGATCATCGCGACGTCGTCGAATGCGGGGCTCGTGGTCGAACCGATTGTCGGCATGCCCTATCACCCCGCGAAAGCGGGCGTCACGCATATGGTGCATTACCTCGCCATGGAGCTTGCCGAATACCGCATCCGCGTAAACGCCATCGCGCCCGGCCCCTTCGTCACCAATATCGGCGGCGGCTGGCTGCAGGACCCCGTGGTGCGCGAAGCCTGGGACTCGGTCGTGCCTTTGGGCCGCATCGCCGAGACCTATCAGATGAAACCGCTGGCGCTTTATCTCGCGTCGGACGCGTCGAACTATGTCACCGGCTCGCAGATGCTGATCGATGGCGGCATGGCCCTTGGAGGGTTCAAACAGTAAATGTCCGTTCATGCGAAAGCCGCCATCTGCCGCGGGTCCGACGAGCCCTTCACCATCGAGGACGTGACGCTCGATGCGTTGCGGCCCGACGAATTGCAGGTGCGCATTGTCGCGTGCGGCGTCTGTCATACGGATATGGCGGTGCGCGACCAGCAATTGCCGGTCCCCCTTCCCGCCGTTCTCGGTCATGAAGGCGCCGGAATTGTCGAAGCGGTCGGCTCGGCGGTGACGACAGCGAAACCGGGCGACCGGGTGATCCTCAGCTTCAACAGTTGCGGCGACTGCCCGAACTGCGAGATCGATGCGCCGACCTATTGCTATAATTTCTTCCCGCATAACTGGACGGGCGTGCGCGCGGACGGCTCGCCGACGCTGAGGCGCAATGGCGAAAAACTGAACGCCAATTTCTTCGGCCAGTCGAGTTTTGCGACACAGGTGATTTCTCACGAACGCAATACGGTCCGCGTGCCGGACGAAGCGGCCGATCTGCCGCTGGAGCGGCTTTGCCCGCTCGGCTGCGGCCTCATGACCGGCGCGGGCGCCGTGTTGCGCAGCATGAAGGTGCGAGCCGGCCTGCCCATCGGCGTCTTCGGCGCCGGAACTGTGGGCATGGCCGCGATCATGGCGGCGAAAATCGCCGGCGCCGATCCGATCATCGCCGTCGACGTTAATGACGACCGCCTGGCGATGGCGAAAGAGCTGGGCGCAACTCATGCGTTTAACGCTAAGAATGACGCAAACGCCAAAATTCAGGAGCTGTGTCCCGAAGGGCTGGGCTACGTGCTCGATACGACTGGCCTCAACAAGGTGATCGAAGACGCATGGAGCCTGCTGGCGCCGAAAGGCGTTTGCGGCATTGTCGGCGCCTCCGACCCGGAAGACGATCTCACTTTCAATGAAGCGGCCTTTATGGGCGGCGGGCGCCGGGTGATGGGCATTCTCGGCGGGGACAGCGATCTTAAAACCTTTCTGCCGGAGCTGATCGGCTATCACCTCGAAGGAAAATTCCCGTTCGAAAAATTGATCGGCTATTTCGACTTCCATCAAATCAATGAGGCCGTGGCCGCAAGCGAAAACGGGTCCGTCGTAAAACCCGTCCTGCGGATCGGCGCGGAAGGCTGACACATGCGCGCGGTCGTTCACCAGGGGCTTCATCAAAAGCTCGCGATTGAGAACATCGCCGATCCTGCGCCCGGCGCCGGCGAGGTTGTGCTCTCGGTCGGGCGCTGCGGGATTTGCGGCTCCGATCTTCACATGACCGAAGATCCCGCCTTCGGCGTCGACAAGGGCGCCGTCCTTGGCCATGAATTCGCCGGCGAAGTGATCGATCTCGGCAAGGGCGTCGAGCGCCTTAAAAAAGGCGACCTCGTTTCCGTCGTCCCCATCGCAAGCTGCGGCAAATGCCCGAGCTGTCTCGCAGGCGAGCCCGCCTGGTGCGAGAAAATGTATCTGCAGGGCGGCGGCTATGGCGAGTTCGCCGTCACCAATGAAAATCAGTGCGTCGCCTTGCCGAAATCCGCGAGCATGGCCGACGGCGCCATCATAGAGCCCCTCGCCGTCGCCCTTCATGGCGTGATGATGGGCGAGCAAAAACCCGGCGACAACGTGCTGATCCTCGGCGCCGGCCCCATCGGCCTCGGCGTCGCCTTCTGGGCGCGCCGCTTCGGCGCCTCGCGGGTCGTGGTGCAGGACATCAACCGCTATCAGGAAGAACGCGCCCGCCGGATGGGCGCCACCGACTTCATCGTCGACATAGAAGACCCTGTCGGCGCCGCCGAACACGCGCTCGGCGGCAAGGCGGACATTGTCTATGAATGTGTCGGCGTTCCTGGCCTTATTCCGCAGGCGGTCAATCAGGTGCGCGTCAAAGGCACGGTGCTCGTGCTCGGCCTGTGCACGCGGCCCGAAACCTTCGTTCCGTTCGTGGCGCTCTCGAAAGAGGTCCGCATCCAGACTTCCGCCTTTTTCAAGCGCCAGGAATATGAAGCGGCGCTCGACGCGCTCGACGCCGGGGCGGCCGAGCCGCGCGCGCTTATTACCGACACGATCAGCCTCGACGCGGTGCCGGAGGTTTTTGAATCGCTCAAAAAACGCACCCATCAATGCAAGGTGCTGATCAACCCGAAAGGCTGATCCATGCGCTATGAAGGCAAATCCGTTCTGGTCACCGGCGCCGCGACAGGCATCGGCCGCGCCGCCGCCCTCGCTTTCGCCCGGGAAGGCGCGAAGGTGATGATCGGCGATTACAATGACGCCGCCGAAGAGGTCGTCGCCGAAATCAAGGGCGACGGCGGAACCGCCGCGTTCCGTCCTTGCGACGTTTCCAAAAGCGACGAGGTGAATGCGCTTGTGGACGCCGCGGTGAAAGCCCATGGCGGGCTCGACGCCGCCTTCAACAATGCCGGCGTCTTTCCGCCCGAACAGATGTTCGCGGATTTCGACGAGGAGACGTTCGACCGCACCATCGCCATCAACCTCAAAGGCGTGTTCCTGTGCATGAAGGCGGAACTGCCCGTCATGGTGAAACAGGGCAAAGGCGCGATCCTCAACACGTCCTCCGTGGGCGGCGTGATCGCCAATCCGGGCATGGCCCCTTACATCGCCTCCAAACATGGCGTAATCGGGCTGACCCGCACGGCGGCCATCGAATATGCGAAACAGGGCGTGCGCGTGAACGCGCTTTGCCCCGGCTTCGTCCGCACGCCCATGACAGAACCGTGGTTTCATCGCGAAGGTTTTCTGGAAGCCTTCCTGCCCACCTCGCCCATCGGCCGCCCCGCGGCGCCGGAGGAAATGGCGGGCCCGGTTCTGCATCTTTGTTCCGACGAAGCAAGCTTCACCAATGGCGCTGTCATTGTCGTCGACGGGGGCCAAACGGCCATCTGATTGGCCATTGCCAAAAAGACTGCGGCGATGACCGCAGAGAGGGAGGACATCATGAAACTTTTCACCCGCGCGCTCGCCGCGCTTGTCTTTTTTGCATCGCCTGCCTTCGCGCAGGATGCGCCGCTTGAAGTTGAAGTCCTTCAGACCAGCGCCGGCTCCCTTTACGCCAATGTGGTCCTGATCAAGGGCGAGGAAAAAGCCGTGCTGGTCGATCCGCCTTTCACCATGGCCGACGCCCATCGCGCCGCGGCCATGGTGCTCGACAGCGGCAAGGAACTCGAGACCATCTTCGTCACGCATGACCATCCCGACCATTTCTTTGCGATGGAGGTGCTCACTAACGCCTTCCCCAATGCAAAAGTCGTTGCGCATCCGACGGTCGTCGAAGACATCTGGCGTTCCCTGCCCTTCAAGGTGAAACGCTGGAGCCCGATGCTGGGCGACAACGGCCCGAAAACGCCCACCGCGCCGGCGGCGCTCGACGGTGATGTGATCATGCTCGAAGGCCATGAATTGAAAGTGCTAGGCCCCATGCAGGGCGATCATGTTCATGCGACGGCGCTTTACGCTCCTTCCATCGGCGCCCTTTTCGCGGGCGATCTTCTCTTCAACGAAATGTATCTCTGGCTCGGCGAGCACGGACGAAAAGAAACCCGCGCCTGGGGCGAGGCCGTTGACGACCTCACCGCCCTGGAGCCTGAAATTGTCGTTCCCGGTCATGCGAAACCCGGCATGCCCAATGACGCCTCAAGCCTCGCCTATACGGGCGGGTTCATCGATTTCTGGCTGGACGCAACCCGAAAGGCGAAGAACAGTGAAGAGCTGCGCGCCATGGTCGAAGAAGCCTATCCCGACAGCATTGACGTCCTTGACGGCTTCCTCTTGGTGAATTCCTCAAAAGTCGCCATGGGCGAAGAGCCGCGCTGGGAAGAGTAGTCCTTCGGGGCTCGCGCGTTCTTTTTTATCCGCATGTTTTCTGGCCTGCGGAGGAGTCTGGCGCCATTTAACATTTTCTGCTCCGCATTTTTTGATCTCGCTTTCCGGCGTCACGGGTTCCGGTTCGCGTCTTGCGGCGCGCTCCGGATTGACCCATCGAGAGGAAGTATAAGGCGGCCCCGGCACTGGTGGATAACTTTGCACCAACACTGGGAAATATTGAAGAATTCAACAGTTTTGAGGTGTTTTTCCCGCTATAGGGGCGCTCTCCTCCCACCGTTTTCGGAGGGCCGCCATCCCCGGCGTCGCCGGGACTTCCCCCGCTTGCGGGGGGAAGAGAAATGCATCCCTATCGCGCCTCGCCTGTAAAGGTCCGCAGGCGCGGGTCGGTCTTGTCCGGTCCGGCAAGCGCTTTCGCAACGCCGGGCAGCGCCGTCACCCGGTCGCGCCATGCGACCAGGTTAGGCGCGCGATTGGCGACATCCATATCGGGGAACATGCGCTCCACCATGACCCCGCAATGGGAATAGAAATTGATGTCGGCGAGCGAGAACATGCCGCCGGCGAACCATTCGTTCTCGCTTAAATGCTTCTCTACCTTGTCGACGGCGTATGCGACTTTCTCTGTCGCATGGGCGAGCTGTTCTTCGGTGAAGCCCGAGCGCGCATTCATCCATTTCCTGCGCTGATCGGGCAGCGGAATGCGCTCCATCAGTTTCTCAAAATCGCCGCTTTCGATATTGCGTGCGATCACCGAGATGAGCCGGTTCCAGCCATGCATGGAGACATAGTTCATGACATGCTCGTCGACGAACTTGTTCCAGTAGCGCATCCGCGCGCGGCCAACCGGGTCTGCGGGGCGCAGCGGCGGATAATCGGGAAAGGCGTCTTCGAGATATTCGTTGATCACCGTCGAATGCGTGATGATCGTCCCGTCATGATCGAGAACCGGCACCTGTCCTTCCGGATTGAGGGCGACGAACCACGGCTCATGCTGTTCGAATTTGTGAAGATCGACGTAAACGCTTTCGAACGGGATGCCGCGCTGATGCAACGGGATGACCGATTTCAGCGAATTGGCGACCGGTTCGGCGTGATAGAGCTTGAGCGTCATATCATTCTCATACTGGCTGCACGCCGAGGACGCCGCCATCGACGGCGATTCCCTGCGCATTCACATAGCGCGCCGCGTCGGTCAGCAGGAAAGCGGCCATCCATCCCGCTTCTTCCGGCGTTCCCACCCGGCCCTGGGGCACGAGCCGCGCCATGCCTTTCAGCGCCGCCTCGATGTCGCCGCCGGCCACAGCGTCGGCGAGCGCATCGAACATGGGGGTGTGGATCAGCCCCGGCAGCAGGCAATTGGCCCGGATATTATTTTGCGCATGTTCAGCCGCGATGGCCCGGACAAGACCGAGAACGCCATGCTTCGAGACCACATAGGCCGGGTTCATGGGAAACCCCTGTTCAGATGCAAGGGAGCCGGTGCAGACGATCGATCCTGCGCCTTGCGCAATCATGCCCGGCAGGACGCGCTTCAATAAAATGAACATCGATCTGAGATTGACGTTCATCATGTGATCGAAAGTTTCAAGGGGATAGTCGGCGAAGGGCGCGCCCGCGCCGCCGATGCCCGCATTGGCGAACACTCCATCGACACCGCCCCATAACTCATTGGCCTTGTCGACAAGCGCGTTGATGTCTTCTTCTTTCGCCATATCGGCGGCGAAAGACTGGCCCTCCCCGCCGGCGTTCGTCACCTTTTCTGCGACGGCTTTCAGCTTGTCTTCGGAGCGCGCCGCGACGAGCACTTTCCCGCCCAGAGAGCCCATGATCTCCGCCGCCGCCGCGCCGATTCCGGTCGAGGCGCCGGTGACGATGATGCGTTTGTCTTTCAGGCTGACGCCGGTCATTTCAGTCCGAGAAGCTTCGCCGCGTTTTCTTTCATGATGAGCGGCATCACTTCTTCGCGGAAACCGGCGGTTTCAGCCGCCGCCATCCATTTGTCCGGCTTGATCAGCGGGAAGTCGGAGCCGAACAGCATTTTGTGTTTCAGCCGCGTATTCGCATCGGCGATCACCTGTTTCGGGAAATATTTCGGCGACCAGCCGGAGAGGTCGATGTAAACATTCTCCTTATGGAGCGCCATGGAAAGCGATTCATCCGTCCACGGCCAGGACGGGTGCGCGAGAATGATTTTCATATCGGGGAAATCGACCGCCACATCGTCCACCATCATGGGCTGGCCGTATTTGAGACGGATGCCGCCGCCGCCTTTCATGCCCGTGCCCATGCCCGAATGGCCGGTGTGAAAGATCGCCGGCAATTTGTACTCCGCGATCACTTCATAGATCGGCCAGGCCATGGGATCATAGGGGTGGAAGTTCTGGATCGGCGGATGGAACTTGAAGCCCTTGACGCCGTAATCCTCGATCATGCGCCGCGCCTCGATGGCGCCGAATTTCGACTTGTGCGGGTCGATGGACGCGAAAGCCATCATGATGTCGCTGTTGTCGTTTGCAAACTCGGCGATCTCTTCATTGCGGATGCGCTTGATGCCCGTGCCGGACTCCATGTCCACCGTAAACATCACGAAGGCGATCTGCTGTTCGCGGTAATATTCGATGGTTTCAGGAATGGTAGGACGCTTGCGGTCCGCCTTGAAATAAGTCGACGCAGCGTCGAGGAACTTGCCCATGATCGGGTCTTCGGGATCGTTGCACGAGACCTCCGCATGGGTGTGAATGTCGATGGCTTTGATCTTGTCGAGATCGATCATGATGCTGCCTCGCTTTCAGTCCCTAAAGCTACAATCGCTTCGTCCTTCGAGACGCAGATTTCCTTCATCCTGAGGAAGGCCGACAGGCCTGTCTCGAAGGGCGAAGGAAATCTGCTCCTCAGGATGAAGCGATACTTCTCACTTTGTTTACGCCAATTCCGCCCCCAAAGGACAGCCCGATGAGAAAAGTTTCACGCCCCTTCGCGAAGCAGCGCCGCTAGCTTGTCGATCCCGGAAAGCAAGAGGGCCGGGCGTTCCGACGGATCTTCGCGGGAAGCGAACGCCGCCTCGTCATAAATGCCGGTGGTCACGCCCACGGAATAGGCGCCGCCAAGATTTGCCATTTTCGGTTCAAGCTGCGGATCGTCGCCGACAACGACAATGCGCGCATCTGGGGATAGCCCCATGCGGGACTTTGCGACCTGGAGCGCATCGAGCGAGGGCTTGCCGAGGACATGCGCTTCGGCCCCGGTCAGCGCCTTCAACATGGCGTTGATCGCGAAGCTCGTGCCGATGCCGCGTTTATCGGCGCCGGCCGCGGCGAAGAACGGGACGTCAGACGCTGTCGTCAGCTTCGCGCCGGCCCATATCGCATGCGTCGCCGCTTCCAGATCCGGAAAGGTGAATTCGCGGAACCAGCCCACATAGATCGCGTCATAAGTGCCGCCGTCACCGGGGGATTCGACCACATCGAGGCCGAGATCGGCGAGCGGTTTCCAAACCGGCTCCCTGCCGAGGACCAGAATGCGCCCGGCGCCCTTGTCTTTGAGATAGTGCGCAGCGGCGGTGGACGGCGTCATGAACTCTTCGTCGCGCACATCGAGCCCTGTGGCCCGCATCGCATTCGCATACCATTCGGGCGTGCGCGCCGTGCCGTTCGTGAAGATCTGATAGGGCACGCCGCGCTCGCGCAAAAGCTCAAGCGTTTCCACTGCGCCGGGCAGCGCCTTCTGGCCCGCGCTCGCCTTGTCGCCGAGCACCAGCGTGCCGTCCATGTCAAAGACAAAGCCTTCGGCGTCGATCAATTCTTTAGGCAAGGCTCGCTCCTTTATAGAGCGCCATGCGGAAGCCGGGACGCTCCACGGCAATGTCCGGCGCATCGGGACGCGCCGCGAGCTGTTTCAGCAAGTTGAAGATGGGCGCCGCTTCCGGCGTATAAGTCGCCCTGCTGCGGCCAGCCGCCAGCATGGCGTCCACCTGCTCCTCCGGCATCACCGCGCGGAACAGGAACTCTTCATCGTCCATGTTTTCGCCGAACTGTTTGCGCAGATCCTTATAGGCCGGAAACATGGGCTCGACTTCCAGCTCTTTCACGCGTGGGCGGTCGAGAATGGTCTGTTTGACCGCGTCATCGACGGGACTGGTCGGCCGTCCGAACTTGCCCATGACATAGCGGATCACCTGATCGGAGACCTGGCCGTAACGCTTCGTGCCGATGACGTTAAACAGCGCCTGGCTCATCACCATTTGCGGGAACGGCGTCACCATAATGGGATAGCCGAGCTCCGCGCGCACGCGCTCTGTTTCTTCTATCACCTCATTGAATTTATGGCCGAGATTGAGCTCCTCAAGCTGGCGTTTGGTCGTGGTCATCACGCCGCCGGCAATCTGGTGCCTGAGGAAACTGGCGTCGAAGCTCTGCGGCTTGCCGAAGGGCAGCCCTTCCGCCGTCGCCAACCGGGTCCAATAGTCCTTCACCGTCGCCAGCGCCTTGTCATTGACGTCGACGGTGTGGCCAGCCTCGCGCAGGTTCGCCACCATGCGCGTCGCCTCGGGCAGGGACGACCCGTCGCCGAGCGGACCGACGCCCACATGCACCGCGTCAATGATCCCCAGATCGGCGCCGGCGAGCGAGGTCAAGGGCCCATAACCGATGGTGCAGTGCGCGTGAATCTCCAGCGGCTTGGCGCCGATGGCGGCTTTCACCGCCGGCGCCAGGGTCCGCACCCGGTCCGGCGACATCAGCCCGCTCGGGTCTTTCAGGTAAAACAGATCGACATGATTGCTTTTGGCGAGCTTACCGGCAAACTCGGCGTAAAATTCATCCGTATGGATATCGGAAAGCGTGAAGGTGAGCGCTCCCATGACATCCGCGTCGCCCTCCTCCTTGATGATGCGCGCCGCCTCAATCACGGCGTCAGCGTCATGCATGGGGTCGAGCACGATGAAGCGGCGAATGCCCGCCATCTGCAAGCGGCGATAGGCAAGCCGCATAAATTCCGGGTCCGCCTGCTGCCACGCCACGAAGCGCAGCCCCGTGGTGATGAACTGCAAGGGCACGCTCGGCATCGCCGCGCGCATGCGCTTGATCCGCTCCCACGGATTGTTCTTAAAATAACGGATCGCGACCGCCATGGTCGTCGACGACGTGAAATCGCAGGTGTGAAAGCCGACGCGCTCCATGGCGCCGGCGATTTCGAGAATCTGCGCGGTATTGAGACCCGTGGCGCCCCAGAGCGACTGGTTGCCGTCGCGGATCGACACATCGACGAGCTTGATGTCAGCCATGCTTTAGTCCTTCGAAAAATCGCGTGTCGACGCCGCCCTTCTTGAAGCGCGCATCCTGCATGACCCGGGCATGCAGCGGCGCCGTGGTTTTGACGCCCTCGACATTCAACCGATTGAGTGCGGCGGCGATGCGGGCGACCGCTTCCTCGCGCGTCGCCCCGTGAACGATCAGCTTGCCCATGAGCGAGTCGTAGGTGGGCGGGATCGTATCGCCGCTGCGGATATGGGTATCCACGCGCACGCCCTCGCCCGCCGGCCATTCGGCTTTTGCGACGAGCCCCGGCGAGGGCCGGAAATCGGCGTCCGGGTCTTCGGCGTTGATCCTCACTTCAATTGCGGCGCCGAGAAATTCGATATCGCGCTGTTCGTAGCCAAGCGGCGCACCGCTGGCGATCAGCAATTGCTGTTCGACAATATCGACGCCGGTCACTTCTTCGGTCACAGGATGCTCCACCTGAATGCGCGCATTCATTTCGAGGAAATAGAAATCGAAGGTTTCGGCGTCGACAAGAAACTCGACCGTCCCTGCGCCTTTGTAATGCAGGTGCTCGGCGAGTTTCACCGCCGCATTTTCAATGGCGCGGTGTTTATCGTCCGGAATGTTCGGCGCCGGGGCTTCTTCGACGAGTTTCTGAAACCGACGCTGGATCGAACAGTCGCGCGTGCCGAGATGGATGGCGCGCGTCCCGTCGCCAATCACCTGCACCTCCACATGGCGCCCGCTCGCGATAAACCGCTCCACATAAATACGCGGGTCGCCAAAGGCGGCCTCGGCCTCCGACATGGCGTATCCGATCTGGCTTTTCAGATCTTCCGGCTTGTCGACGCGCTTCATGCCGCGTCCGCCGCCGCCGGAAACGGCCTTGATCAACAGCGGATAGCCGGTCTTGTCGGCGATCTTCGCGGCGTCTTCCGCCGTTTCGGCCTCACCGCCGGGGACGACAGGCAAGCCGGCCTCGATCGCCACATGGCGCGCTTTCAGCTTGTCGCCCATGGCGTCGAGCGCCTCCGGATCGGGACCGACGAAAATCATCCCTGCGTCCGCGACGGCCCGCGCAAATTTGATATTCTCCGACAGAAAGCCGTAACCCGGATGCACCGCATCGGCGCCCGCCTCTTTCGCCGCGGCGACGACTTTCTCGATATTGAGATAGGATTGCGATGACGGCGCCGGACCGAGCCGCACCACGTGATCGGCCTCCGCCGCGCCGCGAGAATTTGCATCCGCATCGGAGACGCCCAGCGCCGTCTTCATGCCGAGCCGCTTCGCCGTGCGAATAACGCGCAGCGCGATCTCGCCGCGATTGGCGATGAAGAGGGTGTTGATATGGCGGCGCGTGAGATCTGGCATTGATGCGCTCACTTCTCCTCCCCTGCGCTTGCGCGGGGGAGGTGTCGGGCCGGTCGCTCAGCGACCGGAACGACGGAGGGGGTGACTTTCAAACACCAAAACACCCCCATCGCCTCGCCCCTCCAGGGCTCGGCACTTCCCCCGCACGCGGGGGAAGAGAAGAAACCATAGACAACAAAAGTCACGCCGGTTTCACCTTCATCAACACCGTCGTCGCCTCGATGGCCTCGGCGTTTTCGGGAATGATCTCCACGATCTCGCCCTCGACGCCCGCATGGACCGGGTTCATCAGCTTCATGGTTTCGATGATGGCGACCACCGTGTCGGCTTTGACTTTCGAGCCGACTTCCACAAAGGGCGGCGCGCCCGGCTGCGGCGCGCGATAGAACGTCCCCGGCAGCGGCGGCTTGATGACGAGCAAGCCGTCCTCTTCCGCCGCGACTTCCGGTTCGACGGCGGAGGCGACTTCCTTCGCGTCCCCGCCAATGGGCGTCCATTCCTGGGTGAAGCCGTCGCCGGACCGTTTCACGCGAAGGCGGAACCGCGCCGTTTCGATGTCGAGAACATCATAAGACGACTTCGAAAGAATCGAGGCGATTTCCTCGACGTCTTCGGGGCTTAGCGGAAGATCATTGCTCATCGTCTTACGACCGCTTCCCGCCGAAAATATTCATCACATGCTTCATGGGATTGTCCTGCGCCTCGGCCACCGGCGCCTTGTCTTTGGCCGACCAGACCGTTTCCGGCCGGCTTTGCAAAAGCAGGATCTTGCCCGAGCCGTTCTCGACGGCCCATTCAATGTCCTGCGGCTTTCCGTAATGTTTTTCGGTTTTGCGGCCGATGTCTTTCAGTTGGATGAGTTCGTCATCACTGAGGCACGGCGCCGTGCGCTCGGCCTCCGGCAGTTCAACATCCTCAATGCCTCCGCCCTCCTTGGGCGATTGCCTGATATGTTTGTTGGAGATGTCGCGCGTCGTGATTTCGCCGGTGAGTTTCGCGACAACCCAGCGGTCGGGCGTCACTTCGCCGGAAACGACGGCGGAGCCGAGCCCCCAGGCGCCCTCAATGGTGATCACCGATTTGTCGCCCGTGGTGGGGCTTCTGGTGAACATGACCCCCGCCGTGCGCGCATCGACCATCTTCTGGACGACAACGCCCATGGCGACGCCGTCTTCGGGAAAATTCTGACGGCGGCGATAGCAGACGGACTCAACGGAATAGAGCGACGCCCAACAGCTTCGCACCATGTTCAACGTTTCATCGGCGCCTAGAACCCAGAGATAAGTGTCCTGAAGCCCGGCGAAGGACGCATCCTCGGCGTCTTCGGTGGTCGCCGACGACCGCACCGCTACGGGCGATTTCGCATCGTCGCCGCAAAGTTCCTTGTAGGCCGCCTTGATATCGTTTTCGACTTCCGCCGGCATGGGTTCGTTTTCAATCCGCTCACGGATCGCTTTCGTTACCGCGCCGACCTTTTCAAGATCGTCCGGATCGAGCGCTTCCACAGGCGCGCGCAAGGGCTCTTCCTTGTCGAGTTTCCGGATGAAGCGCTCGAAAGCCTCGGTCCTGACGACAAAACCCGGCGGCACATCGATGCCGGCTTTGGTCAGCTCGCCGAGGCTGCCGCCCTTGCCGCCGACGCTGGGACGGTCGGAAAGGCCGATATCGGCGAACCATGAAATGTTTTCTTCTTTGCTCATATGCTTTAGCGACACGCTTGAATTCTGCTCATTGCGACTATGACTGGATTTCTCTCCGATCACCCTGGCGAAGGCCGGGGTCCAGTCCATGAAACAAAGTCGGGCTTCGCCCGTCATTATCCTTCGCTGGATCCCGGCCTTCGCCGGGATAATCGGGGATTGTGTTTGGGAAAGTCTGCATCGCCTTCTACAACAATGTCACGACGCCGCGCGCGCCGTCGACGCGCACGCGCTGGCCGTCTTCAATGCGCGACGTCGCCTGGCCCGTACCGACCACGGCGGGAAGACCATATTCGCGCGCGACAATCGCCGCGTGGCTCATGGACCCGCCAATATCCGAAACTGCGGCGGCGATTTTCTGGAAGACCGGCGCCCATGTGGGATTTGTCACCTGACAGACTAGGATGTCGCCTTCCTTCAGACGGTCGATTTCCTTGACCGATTTGATGACGCGGGCCGTGCCTTCAACGACGCCGCTTGAGGCCGCAAACCCGCGGATCTCGTTGGAGTCAGCGTCGGCCGGTCCCTTCATCCAGATGTCGAGATTTTCCCGGGTGATGCCCCACAGCATGACGATGGCCGGGTCGTCGATGATGTCCGGGACAGGGCCGAGCGCCGGCGCTGAATCCATGCCGGCCCAGACCTCAATCGCTTTTTTGCGTTCCTCGACCATGGCGCGGAAACGTTTTCCGCCGCGCGTCGGGGAGCCGTTGGACCAGCTCGTCATCACATCGACGATCCCCTGCTCCACTTCATAGCGGGTCAGGTGGAATACGTCCTCCTGTTCGTCGATAATGTCGTTCTTAACGAGGAGATCCCCGAATTCGCGGATCTTGTTGAAGAAGAGATTAGTGTACCAGTGTTCGCAATAGAATTTGTGGCCTTCCACATAAGGAAAGACGCGGCAGGCGAGCCCGATCATCTGGTCATAGGCGGCGCGCTCTTCATCCGTAGACAGAAGATCGCGATAGCCCTCGATCAATTCCTGCCGCTCGGCCTGAAGCTGCTCCATGGGCCGGTCGAGATTTTCGCCCGCCTTGATCTTCGCGGCGTAACCCGGGATCGCCGAGAACGGGAGCGATAGATCGTCATTCCAGGAGCGGTGATAGTGATAGAACCCGTCGCCCACATTGACGTTGAACCAGGGATTGCGGGATTCTTCGAGTTCGTCGAGCCATTCCTTGCCCGGCGCGCCCATCTGTTCCAGTGACGCGATGACATCGTCGGCGGAAACATTGTCGCCGAACTTGCCTTCAAGGCCCAGCTCCACCGCCTTGCGCGCAAGGCGCTTCACCTCATCATCGGGCTTGAAGATTTCCGCCTCGAAGCCCGCCCCCATGCGCGCAATGGTCTGGTCGGTGATTTCCGGAAAGGCTTTTTTGCAGAAATCGAAGAACACCATATAGGCGCCATAGCCGAGCAGCAGAAACTCGAAATGGTGGTGCCACATCCGGAAATAACCCTCGAGCGTCTTCTGATAGGTCTCGAGGAGATAATGGTTAGAGGCGACGCCCTTGCCCGCATGCACGTTTTCCAGCGGCTCGAATTCGGGAAGTTCAAGCGACGGCAGCTCCTGCGCATCCTTGATGAGCGTCTTCATCTTGTCTTTCCATTGGTCGTAAAGACGCTCCCAGTGTTCGTAATAATAAAACGCGCGCTGTTCGAACTCTTTTGTGCGCCGCTCGATTTCCGCGGGGTCCGTCACCGCATTGCCGCCGATATAAACGCGGCCATTGATGACGCGATAATCGATGCCCAGCGTCGTCGGCAGAGAATGCACGCGCGTATTGGAGGAACCGAGCGCGCAATAGGCCGCCTCCGCCGTCACCATGTCGAAATGATGCATGGGCTCCGGGAAGTGCATGGAATTGTAAAACCAGAAGCGATCATCGTCTTCCGGTTCGAACTGCATGTAATAGGGATAGGCGGCCTGGGCCGCTTCGGTCCCTTCGGCGACCTTGACGGAGCTGGGTTTGGGAAAGCCGGCGGGCTTGTCTGACATGGGGTCCTCTTTTCCTCCCAAGACGCGGCGGGCCTCTTGCGGGCTCTTATGCGCCTTAAAACGCGGCTTCGCGCCGTGTTCCGGCGGTTTCACGCGCTGCTGGACAGAAGCATAAGGCGCCCATATCTTCTCGAAAAGCGGAATATTCGGATCACGTCATTCGATTTTTGTTATGAACCTCGGCACGCGCGATTTTCACCTTCTGACGGTGCTGGCGAACGAATTACATTTCGGACGCGCCGCCGATACGCTCGGCATGCGCCAGCCGCAGCTCTCGACCCGCCTCGCCCAGATCGAACGCGCAGTCGGCGTTGAGTTGTTCGTGCGCCGGCCGAAAGTGAGCCTCACCCCCGCGGGCCGGATGATCGTCGACGCCGGGCGCCGGGCGCTCAACGATTTCGAAACCGCCGTGGAACAGGCGCGACTAGTGGAGCGCGGCCAGATCGGCGCCATCGTCACCGCTATCGGATCGAGCGTGATGCTCACCAACATTCCGCAATCGATCCAGCGCTTTCGCAAGGAATATCCCGATGTGGGCCTGACCCTGCGCGACATGCATTCGCGCCAGCAATGGGAGGCTTTGGGCGCCGGACAGATCGATGTCGCCATCACGCGCGAGATCGGCGTCGGAAAATCATTGCGCAGCGAAATCATCGGCCGCCAGCGCTTTGTGGTGCTTATGCCGTCGAACCACCCGCTTGCGAAACGCAAGAAAATCGCGCCCGAAGAACTGAAAGACGAATCTTTCGTTCTGTTCCAGCCGGTGATTGCGCCGGGCCTTCACCACCAGATCAATGCGCTCTGCATTCGCGCCGGGTTCTCGCCGAAAATCGTGCAGGAAGCGGAAGAATGGTACACGGTGCTCGGCTTCGTGCGCGCGGGCTTCGGGATCACCATCACTCTCGACATGCCGGGCGCGCCGGTTCTGGCGGATGTAACCTCCTGCCCGCTCGAAGGCATGGACACGCATTCGCCGATTTTCCTGTGCTGGGACGAAGACCGGCATTCCGCCTCCCGCGATCTGTTTCTCGACTGGCTGCGCAAGGATTGCGAAACGCCAGGCAAAAAGTCCGGCGCCTCGAAACAATCGCCGGCGTAGCAGGACTGCATCAAAGTCTTGCTTAAAGCGAAATCGCCCGCCTTTCCTCGATTTTGCGCGAGGCCGTGTTTATGATGCGCATCGTTAGGGCAACAGGAACGGACGTCACCCATGAAAAAATATGTCTTGAAAGCCGGCTCGACCTCGCTCGACAGCCTCGTCATTGTCGAAGAGGACGAGCCGAAGCCGAAAGCGGGCGAAGTTTTGATCCGTGTACATGCCTGCTCGCTCAATTTCCGCGACCAGGCGGTCGTCACCGGCAATTATTTCGGCGGCGTCCTGACCGAAGACACGGTGCCCTTGTCCGACGGCGTCGGCGAAGTCGCCGCAATCGGCGACGGCGTCACGGAATTCAAAGTCGGCGACCGCGTCGCCGGTCTCTTTTTTCAGAACTGGCATGACGGCCCGCCCAACCCGGCGACAGGACCGGCGCTCGGCGCCTCAGGCTGCGACGGGATGCTGGCGGAGTATGTAGCCTTGCCCGAACGCGGCGTCGTCAAGATCGCCGAAAGTCTTTCCTTTGAAGAGGCCGCGACGCTTCCCTGCGCCGGCGTCACCGCTTGGAATGCGCTCATGTGCGGGCGCAACCCGATCAAGGTCGGCGATTGCGTGTGCGTCCTCGGCACGGGCGGCGTTTCCATGCTGGCGCTCGGCATCGCGCACGCAGCGGGCGCGCATGTGGTCGTTACATCGTCGTCGGATGAAAAACTCGACCGCGCGAAAAAGCTCGGGGCGTCCGGCTTCGTCAACTACAAGAAGACGCCGGAATGGGGCCCGGCCGCGGCCGCGGCGAGCCACAAGGGCGGCGCGGACGTTGTCGTCGAGGTCGGCGGCGCGGGCACCCTTGCCCAGTCCATGCAGGCGGTGAATTTCAACGGAGAGATTGCGCTGATCGGCGTCCTCACCCGCGAAGGCGACACGACCCCGCATCCCTTGATGATGAAAGGCTCCAGCATTCGCGGCATTTTCGTCGGCAACAAACGAATGGCCCAAGACCTCGCCGCCGCCATCGACGTCAACGGCATGAAGCCCGCCATCGACAAGGTGTTTCCGTTCGAAGACGCAGCCGAAGCTTATCGCTATCAGCAACAAGGCGCGTTCGGGAAGGTTGTGATCAAGGTTTGACGTTCGGTTCTCCTCCCCCGCTTGCGGGGGAGGTGGCCGCGAAGCGGACGGAGGGGGCT